>TARA_R100000655_G_scaffold59868_2_pt1 | contig 10444 bp, 10 predicted proteins | sample TARA_R100000655 | Tara Oceans TARA_R100000655 (sample SAMEA2622497) | marine metagenome | biome: marine biome (ENVO:00000447); feature: deep chlorophyll maximum layer (ENVO:xxxxxxxx); material: "saline water (ENVO:00002010), including plankton (ENVO:xxxxxxxx)" | depth 90 m
GCGATCCTTCCATAATTTTAGCTGATGCTGATCTCAAACAAGCTGCAGAAAGTTGTGTCAATTCAAGAATATTAAACAGTGGACAAAGTTGTATTGCAGCTAAGCGGTTCTTAGTTGTAGAAGAAGTATATGATGAATTCGTTTCTGAATTCAAAAAGTTGATGGAATCCAAGAAAGTAGGCGACCCTTTTGATGAAGCCACTGATATTGGACCAATGGCAAGAGAAGATCTCAGAGATGGTTTACATGAACAGGTTCAGAAAAGTATTGAAGCCGGTGCAAACTGTATTTTAGGTGGAGAAAAACCTGGAGCGTTGGGTTCATTTTATCCGGTTACTATTCTTGAAAATGTGACCAAAGGAATGCCTGCTTATGACGAAGAACTGTTTGGCCCTGTTGCCTCGATCATAAAAGTTCAGGACGAAGAGGAAGCTATAAAAGTAGCTAATGATTCTATTTATGGGTTGGGAGCTTCTATTTACTCTAAAGATGTTGAAAAAGCAGAAAAAATAGCCGCTGAGCAATTAGAAGCGGGATGTTGTTTTGTGAATGATTTTGTTAAATCTGATCCAAGATTACCGTTTGGTGGAATCAAACAATCGGGCTATGGCAGAGAACTTGGCTTGTATGGAATTCGAGAGTTTGTAAATACGAAGACGGTGTATGTAAAGTGAAGTAGAATTAGGAATAAGTAAATATGGGAATTAGAAATAATTGAATAGCTATTCCTAATTCCTATATTCCTAATTATTCTCCACCATCCTTCATATTGCCAACACCTGCTGAAGCTTCGCCTTTAGCCAAAGCATGTAATTTGTCTACAGCATCCCAAAGTGTCATGGCTTCTTTCAGGGTTTCATCGAACACGTCATTTACGATAGGGTAGAACGATTTCATGCCCCAAACTTGTCGTGCAAGTTCAGCTTTCATTCTTCCTTCGCTCATCCAGGCTACTTCTTCAAAATGTCCAACAGGGACAAATAATGAGTCTTTTCTGAATTTAGGAGTATCAACGGTGTCAGTAATAACTAATCCTTTTTCGATCAATGAAGCTTTAAATTCAGCAATATTCTTTTCTTCCCAATTGAAATCAGTACGGAATTTTTCGAAATCATTTTCCCATTTTCCACGGAATTCGTCTCCATTTTCATCTAAGTAAGAACGCACGTAATCAAAGGCAGCTCTTTTACGAATGGCAAAGTTAATAACATAACCGGAACGGGTAGTATCATCAGGTATGATATAATCAGGTACAATACCACCGCCACCATAAACTGTTCTGCCGGCATCCGTTTTATATTTGAGTGAATCTGGAATTTGGTCTGAAAACTCTATTGCATCACTCATAGCATTTTGTCTGCGGTAGATCTCGTAAGCATATTCTTCACCACCACCTTCAACAAAAGGTTTTTGAATTAAACGACCAGATGGAGTGTAGTATCTTGAAATAGTCACTCGCACATTGCTGTTATCGATCAATTCATATTGTTGTTGAACCAAGCCTTTACCAAAGGTTCTTTTACCAACAATTAATCCACGATCGTGATCCTGAAGTGCACCGGAAACGATCTCACTAGCAGAAGCGGCTCCTTCATCAACCAAAACGATAACAGGTTTGCCCTGATATTCGCCACTCTTTCTTGAAAAATAATCTCCGTCGAATCTGCTGTGCTTACTTTTTGTAGAAACCAGAGAGGTTCCGCGAGGAAAAAATTCTTCTGCAATCGCAATAGCTTGTCCTAAATACCCGCCCGGATTTCCACGCAAGTCTAATACCAACCTTTCCATTCCCTGAGATTTTAACTCTTTTGAAGCTTCCATGAACTCTTGATGAGTAGTAGCTGCAAATCGGTTGATCTTAATATATCCGGTTTGTTCGTCTAACATATAGGAAGTGTCAACCGTGTATAAAGGGATGTCATCGCGTTCAATCGTAAAATAAAGGGGAGAGGATACTCCTGGTCTTACAATAGTTACTTTAACTTTCGAGCCTTTTTCACCGCGGAGGTTTTTCAAAACTTGTTCATTTGTAAAACCAACAGCATTGCTGTCTTCAATAGCTACGATTCTGTCACCGGAACGAATTCCTAACTGATCGCTTGGGCCACCTGAAATTGCTGTTACAACCGTGATGGTGTCCTGAATAATATTGAACTGTACACCAATGCCTTGAAATTTTCCTGCAAATTCTTCCTGAACGCGTTCGCTGTCTTCCGGCTCAATGTAAACTGAATGCGGATCTAAAGTTGAAAACAGACCACGAATAGCAAATTCAGTCAGTTTGGTCATGTTTTCATCTTTCGTATTATTTGAAACATAAAAATAAGCCTTTTCAAAATTGGTAAAGGCGTCGGTAATGGAATTGATCTTTAAACCCGGAAAAGTAGTATCAACGGGAGTCGATTCGATCTTTAATGTAGAATCTTTAATATGCGTTACAAATTCTTTGATGCTGACTTTATACATTTTATCTAGATCAGCTTCGCTAAAGTAATTGGCTACTATGCTTCGGGTTGCCTGCGCATATTTTATGATATTAGTTTCATCATCATTAGCAGTTGCTTTAACAACAGAATCAGCGCCGGTGAATTTTACAAGCGCCAAAATTATTACGATGACTATTTGTGGGGCAATAAATTTTTTTAACGTCATATTCAGTTCAATTGTTTGTTACACTAACTCAAAAGTATAACAAAATGTTTCATTCAAGTGGATTGTAATAAATAAACTGCTTTAATGCCCATTAAAGTATGTAATGGCTAAGATCTTTGTCTTTTACCAGATCTTCCAGTTGTTTACTTACATAAGTTGGATCAATTGTGATCTCTCCTGAGTTAATGTCATCAGGTACCGCAAATAATAATTCATCAAATAGAGAAGACATAATAGTATGTAATCTTCTTGCACCGATGTTTTCTACTTGTGAATTTACAACAGCGGCAATTCTAGCTAGTTCTAGAATTGCATCATTAGTAAATTCTATTTTTACACCCTCTGTTTCCAGCATAGCTTCATACTGTTTTGTAAGCGCGTTCTTTGGCTGTGAAAGAATCTTAACAAAATCTTCTTCGGTAAGTGAATTGAGCTCTACGCGAATCGGGAAACGACCTTGGAGTTCCGGAATCATATCAGATGGCTTAGAAACATGAAATGCTCCTGAGCCAACAAACAGAATATGATCGGTTTTGACAATTCCGTGTTTAGTATTAACGGTACTTCCTTCAACTATCGGCAGAAGATCACGCTGAACACCTTGACGACTTACATCAGGCCCGCTTTTTCCTGCTCCGGTAGATGGTTCTGCAATTTTGTCGATCTCATCGATAAATACAATGCCTTGCTTTTGAACTCTTTCCAGTGCTTCCTGAACAGCAGATTCATGATCGATCAGTTTCTCTGCTTCTTCTTCAAGTAATGCTTCACGAGCTTCAGAAATAGAAAGTTTTCTTTTGGCTTTTTTTCCTTTTCCGCCCATGTTCCCCAGCATATCCTGTAGGTTCATTCCCATTTCTTCCATGCCACCCGGACCAAAAACCTGCATCATTGGAGTTTTGGTATTTTTTACTTCGATCTCTATTTCACGATCTTCAAGTTCTCCATTGCGTAGTTTTTCTCTGAATCGCTCACGGGTTCTCATATTCAATTCTTCGTCGCCGGCTTTAGCAGGATCAAAATTTGATTCAGAATTAGCAGTTGATGAGTTAAAACCAACTCCTTTTTTTGTAACAGGAGGGATAAGTATATCCAGAATTCTATTTTCAACAGCTTCAGCAGCTTTTTCTTTAACGCGTTCCTGCATTTCAGCTTTTACCATATTTACGGCAATATCAGTAAGATCTCGAATCATGGATTCAACATCACGTCCCACATAACCTACTTCAGTAAATTTAGAAGCTTCCACTTTTACAAAAGGAGCCATTGCAAGTTTTGCCAATCTGCGGGCGATCTCAGTTTTACCGACACCTGTTGGTCCGATCAATAATATATTATTCGGAACTATCTCTTCTCTGATCTCTTCTCTGGAGTTCAACCTTCTCCATCGGTTTCTAAGTGCGATGGCTACAGAGCGTTTTGCAGCCTTTTGCCCAACAATATATTTGTCTAGTTCTCTTACTATTTGTTGTGGTGTTAAATTCTTCTCTTCTATCATTATTTAGTCCTCAATTTCTATGATCGACAAGTTGTGATTCGTATAGATGTCGATGTCTGCGGCAATATTCAGTGATTCTTCAACAATTTGCTTTGCTGTTAACTCTTTAGCATGTTTACTCATTGCCCGGGCAGCAGAGAGCGCATAAGAACCGCCACTTCCAATAGTTGCGATATTATCATCAGGCTCAATTACATCTCCTTGGCCAGAGATAACTAAAGCGTTCTCATTGTTCATCACGATAAGTAATGCTTCCAGTTTTTGAAGGAATTTATCTTTTCTCCATTCCTTAGCCAGTTCAACAGCAGCACGCTGCATATTGCCGTTATATTCGTTTAGTTTTTCCTCGTATTTCTCAAAAAGAGTAAAGGCATCGGCAGTAGATCCGGCAAAACCGGCAAGCACTTTCCCTCCATATAACTTTCTCACTTTTTTGACGGTAGACTTCATTACCGTTTTGTCCATTGTTGCCTGCCCATCGCTGCCTAATGCGGCTTTTCCATTATGTATTACGCCCACAACCGTTGTTGCATGTAGTTTAAATGCACTCATTGTATATAATTAAATTCTGTTTAAAGCTATGATTGGCAAAAACCAAGCCATCAAAATCTACGTGCTAATTTTGATGAGCGTGGTTCTTTCTTCCATTCGAATTGGCAGAACTACCTGACGTTCTGTTTCCGCTGTTTCGATGATTGCTTTTTTTCGTGATCTCAAGATCATCTTTACTGTTATCCAATTCTTCAATGATCTGAACCTGCTCCAAAGCTTCGTCAATAGAATCTCCACGCATAACCACATCGGTTATATCCACATCAGAACCGGATAGCGTTACCTTGAATCTGCTCAATGGAATACTTTCATCAGCAACCAAGGTAATTTTGATGTGCAATTTTGACATCCACTTCCAACGTTTACTGAACATTCCCTTGTTGATGAGTGTCTTCATATACGGATTCACATACAGATCAACTGCACGATACTCAGAAGCATGCTTAAATTTACTTAACCAGCTTTCAATATCAGTCAGGATCGTATCATCGCTGATCACATCTCCACTTCCGCCACACATCGGGCAGACTTTAGAAACAGAGTTGATGACACTTGGACGAATCCGCTGTCTGGTGATCTGAACCAATCCGAAGTCACTCATTCCAAGCATATTGGTTTTTGCAGGATCTTTTCGGAATTCTTTCTTTAATTCATCGTATATCTTCTTACGATTCTTGTCGTCTCTGAGATCAATAAAATCGACCACAATAATTCCACCGATGTCTCTGAGACGTAATTGTTTTGCAATTTCTCTGGCAGCATCAAGATTGGTTTTTAAAGAATTATCTTCCTGTTTAGCTTTTGCGGCATAAGGACCTGAATTTACATCCACCACATACATGGCTTCTGTTTGCTCAAAGATGAGGTAACCGCCCGATTTCATTCTCACTCTGGGATTAAAGATGGAATTAACATCTTCCGCAATACCCATTTGGTCAAAAATATGCTTTTTGCCTTTATATTGATGTACGTTCTGTGCCATTTCCGGGGCAATTTGGCTAACATACGATTTAATCTGACGATACATTTTAGGATCATCAACCAAAACACGTTCGTAGTTTTTAGCAAAAAGATCACGGATTAAACTTTCTGTCATATCCAGATCTCTATGTAAGAGAGAAGGAGGTTTAGCTGTTTCAAGCTTGTCTAAGATCTTTTCCCATTTTCGTAACACATCACGCAGATCATCTTCAATAGCTTTTTCATCCTGACCCTGAGCAACTGTTCTTACAATTACACCGAAACCATCCGGTACCATATCACCAAGAACATTTTTTAAACGACGACGCTCTTTGTAGTTAGAAATTTTCTTAGAAACAGCGATATAATCACCCATTGGGATCAACACTAAAAAACGCCCTGCAATGGTGATATCGGTAGAAATTCTTGGTCCTTTGGAGCCAATCGGTTCTTTAACGATCTGTACCAGAAGTTTTTGACCATTTCTTAAGATCTTTCCTGCAAGCGCTTGTTTCTGGTGATTAGCAAGTTTCTCTTTGTTCTTCAGATCCGGCTTTGCATGATTCGGAATAGCATTTTTTCCGTTAAGCATAGCAATGTATTCGTCTAAATGGTCGCCAGCATCAGAAAAGTGCAAGAAAGCGTCTTTAGGAGTACCCATATCGATGAAAGCAGCTTTGATACCGCTCATCACTTTATGGACTTTTGCTACATGAATATTACCAACTGTGCGCTGGTTTTCTTCGGATTGGATGAATAATTGAGCGAGCTCTCCGTCTTCGAGCAACGCAATCCGAGCTTGATCCTCGGTGGAATGAATTATGATTTGATTCTTCATTGAATTTCTTTTTTGAGCGGCCGATGGTTGCAATACATGCTATCCATGATCGAATTCTGAGTATTAGCTCAGGATCGTAAAATGTTCTTATATAGGATGCCACCTGAATTGAAGGAGCAGCGACATCGGCCAAATTATCTTGAAAATTTGTTTTGTTGTGGGCTGATGGTTGTGAAATATCAGCGAAAAGTTTCTGCTTTATAAGTACAAAAATTGATGTGCAGAATAAAAGTAGATCGGTAGAAATAGCATCAAGAAGTATATTTTTCTCTTCTTGTCCATTTTGTAATTGATATGTATTCAGTGCGTAGTGCAAAAAATAGTCTCTGTAAAAATCTTTTTATTTAACCGTCTTTATAAATACAAATATACGGCTGATTCCAATACTTTGAAATGATTAAATGATGTAATTTTTTTGGAGTGAGGAGGCTGAGGTTTATAATTAAAGATCCGTACTGTATTTGAGTTCGCATGAAACACTTACTAGCCGTACGAGAATTTCTTTTTGGCTTCATTAGCATCAATGACTTTGAGTTCTGGTGGGCCACCACCTTGCATTTCACTTTGAGGAAACCACTTAATCCATAATCTTCCATCATTTGGATCTCGATATAAAATTTCCCAACCTGACTTGTCGACCCCCATTTTTTTTAAGTGATTCTCAGTCAAATACTCAATTCTCTTACTAGTTTCATCATTAGAGACTCCACCTATCGTTTCTATCAATCTACCTGAAATCTTAGTCTCCTCTGGATTAATCTCTGTTTTCATAATTGTTAAGTGTAGCTAATGGCTGCGTTTAACCTGACTTCCGTTAGATAAGGTGGCGCAGGTTCCGGTTTTTATTTGAAGTAACTGAATAATTGTATTGGGTACAAGTGCGAACCCATCCCTGTCCCTTCCCTTAAACAAGGGAAAGGGACGTTGTAATTAAAATCTGAGTGGAGTTATGAAGTTTCCCTCCCTGATGTTAGGGAGGGAACAAGGGTGGGTCAGAGAATTGATTCGAGGATTCTAAATCTCCCTTCAAAAGGAGACCGATCGAACACTTGTGTGAGATCAGAGAGATTCTTAGATACAAATTTCAATATGGCTTTTCGGGTAAGATCTGACTGGTATGCCAGATCGTAAGCATATAAATACGGTCGGGCTTTATTTCATAAACCAGTCTGTAATTTCCATGAATAAGTTCTTTGATTTCATCCCGATTGAATTCAGGTACCATTCTGCCGCTACTCGGTTGTGATCTTAGTTGTTCACAATGATCAAAAATCTCTTCCGCCCATTTCATAGCTGTTGGAATGTGATCCAAAGCAATGTAATCCGTACACTCCTCGACGCGAGTAAGAAAACGATCGGTAAAAATTACTTCCATTTAGAAAGATGTTTTTCAATCCTTTCTTTAGCTTCGTCCATGGTAAAGGTATTACCTTGCTCAACTTGTTGTTTTGCTTCCAGCAGATCTTCCAGCATTTCCATTCTTTCGGCAATGCGCTCGTATTCTGATACATCCATCAAAACAGCTGCACTTTTGCCATGTTGAGTTAAGACGATAGGTCGTTTGTCTTTCTTCAGGCGTTTTACAAAATCAGCCGACTTTTTACGAAACTCGGATAGTGGTTCGATATCTTTTGAAAGAGAAATATTCATATAAGTACATATAAAGTTTTTTAAAGTACTATAAATATACTGAATTGAAATGTGGTTACCAATGTAAGGTAGGTCGGGCTAAAATTAAGTGAATTAACAAGAGTTGTTACTTAAATGAAGAGGGAGCTCCCTAATAGCATACCCAAGCAGAGCTTGGAATGGAGGCTAGAGCGCTTCTTAGGCACGAAGTGAAATCGTAATTACAGAAAATCTATTCTAATATCATATTCATGTTGAGTAATAATATTTTGGTCAAGTAACCAATGCAAAGTTTCCTCGTTAATATGCTTATTATTAGAATAATAGGTTTTCTTTAAATACTCTTTACGGTTCTTATAAAGGGTTTCTATAAATTTTTCAAACTTTGATTCATCCGGATTATCTTTAATAAGAACTAATTCTTCATCTGAGTTTGTTTCTAATTCAACATAAGTTTTGAAGGTAAATGCATGAATAAGAAACATAATAATGGTAGAGCAGAGTAACGCCAATACACTTGACCAACTTTCAATAACCCCAAAAATTTTTAAGAAAAACAGGACTATTGTGGTATTTCTGGATATTACATATAGGCCATAATTTGGTTGAGATTTAGAACTACTGAATTTTTTCCCGGTTAAGATATCTTCGTATTTAAAAAAGGTAGAGTTTTCAAATTTTCTATTATTAACAATAAGTTCTGCTCTGTCTTCATGAAGAATAATAGTTCTGGTTTCAGGAAATCTTTCCTGTTTAAGTCTATGCATAATTATATTTCTGTATGTAAGTGAACTAAAATCGAATATATTTATAACGTTTGATCACAATCTAATGTAGTTCTAAGTCCATTTTTATACTGCCAGAACAAATATCTCCTTCCTCAGACCCTTTCAACCAAACCATTAACTGCTCGATTCTCTGTTTGTTTAATTCTAACAAGGCAGATGAAGCACAGAATGAATAAGCAGACCCATAAAATCGTTTATCAGGTTCCGGAAAAAGAGATTCCACATGAGCATCTCTGAATTTTAACCACACTTCTTGTGCTTTTTTTAATTGTGATAAAAATTCAGATTGATCATGATACTTTTCCAAAATGGTGGTAAATACAGAATCCATTTTTTGTTCCGATTGCTGAAATTCTTCTAAAGCTGCTGCATTCATTTCAAGCTGGGTTTGAGCAATTATTTTGCTACATGGCAGAAGTATTAAGAAAGAGAATAGAACGGCAATTTTAGTAGTCATTTGAAAAATCTTTAATTTGTTATACGAAGCAGGAGTTTTTTACTGGCATTCCAAGCAGGAACTTGGGATGGAGTTTAAAACGCTTCTAGTCATGAAGTAATTATTTAATGATTTGAAGATATTCCTTGATTGTAACTTCAGAACAAAATGTTCTTATTCCATCAAAATATTCATAGTTGTGCTTGCTCAACTCTTCATGAAATGAATTAAATAAGCGATAGATAAGTGGATGGGATTGGTCTTTTGTCAGATTTAAAACTATCTGTTGAAATTCCGGAAGCATTTCTCCTTTGCTAGAATTATCAGGATTGATCTTATAAATACGAGTATTATCTAAGCCATTCATGAATAAGCGTGAATAGTATTTAAAATGGTATAAATTTTTCTCAATTAAATCTGGATGTTGTGCGGAAAGTAAAGAAGTCTCCCATTTTTTTAATCTGTCGACTAAAATGGAGTAGTCACCATCATATCCTTCTCCAATATCTTTTTCAGTTAACAGCAGATCAACGTAGCTATTTAAAGGTTTTGAATTTGAATTAGCAAAGTACTTTAAATAGATTGCCGGAGAATAAGAAACATACATTTCTTCAGTTGATGATAATACGAGTGTTAATCCCGCGCTTCTGAGCGAATCAGCATATTTTTTACTCTTAGTTGAATATTTATCTCTGTAATAACTTGGGACGTATTGATCATAAAAATGATCGGTTTGTGCATCAGAATATCTCTTATAGAACTTATCGAAAATCAAGAAAATTGAAACCTGTTGCTCTGAAGATTGACATTGAGTATTCATTAAGGAATTAGTTAATGCGATAACTTCCTGACCTGATTGTAATTTGTGTAGCGGAATCCTCTCAAGTTCATTTTGTAAGACTCAATCGGACAATTAAATAGAAAAAAAAGCAGAATAAGGTTCATTAGAAATATCGCGTGCTTAACGATTCTGTGTTTAAGTGGAACAGCGTCTTTATTTTTTTAAGTAACTGAATAATTGTATTGAGTACAAGTGTGAAGCCATTCCTGTCCCTTCCCTTAAACAAGGGAAAGGGACGTTGTAATTAAAA
>TARA_R100000655_G_scaffold22534_3_pt1 | contig 10443 bp, 16 predicted proteins | sample TARA_R100000655 | Tara Oceans TARA_R100000655 (sample SAMEA2622497) | marine metagenome | biome: marine biome (ENVO:00000447); feature: deep chlorophyll maximum layer (ENVO:xxxxxxxx); material: "saline water (ENVO:00002010), including plankton (ENVO:xxxxxxxx)" | depth 90 m
ATCTATGACACATAAAATTATAGGAGGATAAGACAATGGCAGCAGGAAAAGGCAGTAGCTTTTTATTAAAAGATAATAGTACAGGTACACCAGCAACTATGGGTGGTCTAAGATCAACATCTATGACTATCAATGGTGAAATGGTTGATATTACAGATAAAGATTCAAACGCATTTATCACAAGTGGTAATGACAAAGCTAGAACATTATTACAAGGTGGTGGTGTTAGAAGTATGTCAATATCAGCAAGTGGTGTATTTACAGATTCATCAACAGAAAACATCTTAAGAGGTTTTGCTTTTGATGGAGCAATACAAAACTATGATCTAGTATTTTCTGATGGTTCAAAAATTTCAGGTGCTTTTTTAGTAACAAGTTACGAAAGAGCAGGTGAATTTAATGGTGAAGAAACATATTCTGTTACTTTAGAATCATCTAATACAATAACTTACACGAATGCGTAATTATGACAATAAAGTGGACTAATGGTTGGGAAGTGATTAACTTTACAATAAATGACAATCAGTATCATGGTTTTATAAAAGTAACCAAAAAAGGTGAAATAACTATAGAAGCAAAAAGCGATATTGATTGTCGTCCACTTGATAAAGTTGTAGTCAATTCATATCAAAATCTCATAGTGCAAAAAATTACTATCACAGCAAGTAGAGCAGAAATTACTTGTATTACAGATACAGGTGAACTTAAAAAAGCAATACACACAAAAAGAAAGTTAAAAAAAGCACTAGGAGAAGATGATGACAACACACAATAAATACGCAGGAGAAATAAAAGCATCTCTTGGAGGACAAGAAAGAGTTTTCAAACTTACCTTTGAAAGACTTGTACATCTTGAGGACGCAACAGGTAAATCTGTTATGGAACTATCAAGAACAATAACAGCACAAACTTTTAAAACAATGGATATTGTTGAAATAGTTTATCAAGGATTGTTAGGAGCAGGAGGTAAATTTGAAAAAAATGCAATTGGTAGAATGGTTTTAGATGATGGTCTTATTGCTTCAGCAGGGATAGCATCTAATATTTTAGCAAGTTTATTTTTAACAAAAGATGAACTCAGCCCTTTAGTAGAGGGGGAGAATCAATCAAAGACGACAGATACCCAATCCAAAAATACCTAGAGGTAGCAACAGGTATTCTAGGATTCTCTCCTAAAACATTTTGGGGTATGACACAAACAGAATTTACATCTGCTTGTGAGGGTTATTTATCAAAACATGGAAAAGGAGGAAAAGCACAACCAGTAACTTCAGATGAAATGAGAGAGTTAATGGAAAGGTTTCCTGATTAATTATGGCAACACAAACAGCAACAGTAGAAGTAAGATTAACGTCAAAGACACAAAGTTTACAAAGTGGTCTAAACAAAAGTAAAAAAGATTTAGAAAAACTTGGCAAAACTGGTTCTGATGCACAAAAAAAACTTACAAAGGGTGGTAAAGGTATTCAAGAATCTTTTAGACGAGCATCACAATCTATTGCAGCAATACAAGGTCCATTAGGTCCAGTAGCTGGTCGTATAACTTCTTTAGGTACTATTATTGGTAATGTTGGCTTGACAGTTGCAGCAATAACAGTAGGTATTGCGGCATTAACATTTGCTCTTAAAGCAACAATTGGTGTCATTAGTAGAGCAGAGCAACAATTTTTAAAACTAAAAGCAATATTAAAAGCAACAGGAAATGCTGCAGGTTTAACTTTAAGAGAAATAGAAGCATTAGCACAAGAAATTGGTATTGGTACTTTAGCATCTACACAAAAGGTTAGAGATGCTGCAGGTATCTTATTAACATTTAAATCTATTAGTGGTGAAACTTTTAAAGAAGCATTAAGACTTACTCAAGATTTAGCAGAAGTTGGTTTTGGTGATGTAAAGCAGGGTGCAATACAATTAGGTAAAGCACTTGAAGAACCAATCGTTGGATTAGGTGCTTTACGTAGAGTTGGTGTATCTTTTACAGATCAACAAAAAGAAGTAATTAAAGTTTTGTCAATGACAGGACAAAAAGCTGAAGCACAGAGAATTATATTAGAAGCTTTAGATAAACAAGTTGGTGGAGCAGGTGTTGAGGCGGCAACAGGTTTGGCAGGTGCTATTGATTCTGTAAATGAAAATTTTACAATATTTATTGAAAAATCTGTACAAGGACAAAGAGCTGTAACATTTTTGACTAATGCTTTAAATAAATTAGCAGGTTTTTTTGATGGATTTGAAAAAGATTTAAATAGATTAAATACAGAAGATCAAATTTTAGATTTTTTAGATGAGTTACAAGAAAAACTCTCAAATCTTATATTATTAAACAAAGCAGGTGGATTATTTTTTGGAGGACATGATTCAGAAGCAGAAGAAAAAAGAATAAGAGCACTTATAGCATTAACAGAAGATAAATTAAAATTTTTAAGAAATAAAAAATTAGAAGAAGAAAGGATAGCTGCTGAAGGTCTAGCAAAAATAAAAGAAAAAGAAAAAACACAATTAACTGATATTGAAAAAGTTGCAGTTGAAACTCTTGATAAACAAATAAGATCACAAACAAGATTAAGAGAAAATGTTGCTAAAACTACAAAAGAATTAAGAATACTTAATGAAGCTAGAAAGTTAGAGGACGCATTAAGAGCAAAACTTGGTGATAGTCCAATGGCTCAAAAAGAAATAAATAGATTAGTACAAGAAAATATGACTAATTTAGAAAGTCAAATTGAACTAACAATGAAATTTGAAAAAGTACAACTAGCAGTAAAATCAACAGTACAAATATTACAAACAGAATTTGATAACCTTTCAAAAAATCTTGCAAAAGCATTTGTAACTGGACAAACAGAGGGTTTAAAATTTAAAAGTGTTTTACAATCACTTGGACAACAATTAGTTAAAACAATATTAGATTTAGTTATATTTAATCAATTAAAAGCTGGTGTTGAAATCATAGGTGGTAAAGTTGGTAATGCTGTACTTAATAGAATTTTTGGTGGTGCTGCAGGAACAGGTACAACAGGAGAAGTTACTTCTGATGCAGGATTTAGATCAACAGGTGGAGCAATGTCAGCAGGTATGCCAAAAATAGTTGGAGAAAGGGGTCCTGAATTATTTGTACCAAATCAAGCAGGTCGTGTAATACCAAGCAGTTTAACACCTAATGCTATGGGTGGTGGTTCTATTGTTGTTAATCAAAGTTTGAATTTTGCAACAGGAATACAAAACACAGTTAGGGCAGAAATAATTAGTATGATGCCTCAAATACAAAACCAAACAGTTTCTGCAGTAGCAGAAGCAAGAATGAGAGGAGGAAAGTTCGCTAAAGCTTTCACATAATTATGGCAGTATTTACACCATCATATCCATTAACACTTCCTACAGCTACAGGAGTGATTACACAAAATTTTAGTTTGACAAGAGCAGTTGCAGTTACAACATCGCCTTTTACTTTTCAAACACAAGTACATCAACATCAAGGTGAATTTTGGAGAACTGTAATTAGTTTACCACCAATGTTAAGAGCAAATGCAAATATTTGGTTATCTTTTTTATTACAATTAAGAGGTAGACGTGGAACATTTAAAATTGGTGATCAAGATGCAAAAACAATTACAGGTGTTGCTACTGGTACAATAAGAGTAAATGGTGCATCACAAACTGGTAATCAAGTTGCTCTTGATGGTTTTGCAAATAGTACAAATAATGTTTTTAAAGCTGGTGATTATATACAAATAGGTTCATATTTATATATGGTTATAGAAGATGTGAATAGTAATGGTAGTGGTGAAGCAAATGTAAAAATAGAACCTGCATTAAGATCAACTATAGAAACAATAAATGATGATACTACTGTTGTATATTCTAATACAACAACATTGATGAGATTAGATACAAATGAATTAGGATGGCAAACTGATAAAGTAAGTAAATATGGTATCAGTTTTTCAGCATCAGAGGCATTATAATGCCTTTATTCTTGAAAAAAATTATTGTAAAATTAAGAATGGCTTACTGTGATATAAGAGGACATCATGGTAAAAAATGGAATTATGAGCCAGGAGATAATTATATGGGTATGAATAAAAGGAAAAGAAAATGAAAGTTAGTGAAAATACAAATATTCAATTACCTTTAAGAAACTTAATTAGTATAGTGATTGCAGTTGCAGTTGGTGTATGGGCATACTTTGGTGTTGTAGAAACATTAAATGTACATTCTACAAAATTAAAACTTATGGAAAGTGATTTAGAAAAAAATACTGAATTTAGAATAAAGTGGCCTCGTGGAGAAATGGGTAGTCTACCAGCAGATAGTGAACAATATTTATTGATAGAAGATAGTATTGTTGAAATAGAAAAATTAACAACAAGAGTTGATGAAATGATGCACAACAAAGTAAATATAGAAAGATTAATGAAAGATGTAGATAAACTTACACAAGCTGTAGAAACATTAAAAGATAAGGTAAGAGCAAATGGAACGAAACACTAGAAAAATTTTAGAACATAAAAAAGATTTAAAAATAAAAAAAATAGAAAAAATTTTAAATAAAAATAAAAAAGAAGTAAATATAAATGAATTTGGATCTCATAGATATATGATCAAAGAGGGTATAAATAAAGGTAAGGTATTATGATAGAAGTAGTAGTAGCATTAATTTTAACATTAAATGGTTCTGTAATAGAGCATGTATACAAAGATAAAATGAGTGACTGTTTAAAATCTAAAAGGGTTGCAGAACGAGAAGTAAATCCTGAAAGAGTTGTTTTTAGTTGTAAAAAGGTAAAAGCAGAAACAGAAATTTATATGGGACAAAAAAAAATATTAAAATTATTGGATAAGTAATGGCAAGAAATATAACATCAGCATTTAATACTGCAATATCTGCTCAAAATGTAATACCTTTTTTTGCAGTATCACTAGCTTTTAACACAGGTACTTTGTATCTTTGGAATGGTTATGGTGATATTAGTTTAACTGCTGGTGGTTCTACAAATACTTATACAGGTTTAGGAGATGCCGCAGGTATGTCACCAATTGATGAACAATCACTTATACAAGCATCAGGAGCAAATTTAGTTTTGAATGGTGTAAAATCATCTTTAATATCAACTGCACTTTCTGCACAATACACAAATAGAGATGGTAAAATATTTTTAGGTATGTTTGATACTGCTAAAAGTGTTATTGCAGATGTTTATACTTTATTTGTCGGTAAAATGGATGTTATGATTATAAGAGAAACAGGAGAAACATCTACAATAGAATTAAAATTAGAGAATAGACTTATAGCTTTAGAAAGACCAAATGAAAGACGTATGACAGATGAAGATCAAAAAAATTTGTTTACAGGTGATTTAGGATTTGAGTTTATTCCTGACTTACAAGATAAACAATTAGTTTGGGGTAAAGCTCCTGAATAATGCGTGTAGAAAATTGGGATTCTAAATTACAAAAAATTATAAGAGAAACTATAGAAAAAGATAAGTTTCAATATGGTAAAAATGATTGTGTAACCTTTACACAGAAATGTGTAGAAGCTATAACAGGTAAAAACATTTTTAAACATAAATGGAAATCACTCAAAGACGGTAAAGCATTAGTAAAAAAACTAAAACAAAAAGATTTATTAAGTGCTGCACTATGGGTTGGTGAACAAAATAATTTTAAATTAATTAATATAAATTTTGCTCAAAGAGGCGATATTTTATATTATAAAGATGAATTTGATTGGGATGGTACACTAGGAGTGTGTATTGGTAGTCAAACAATGTTTAATTGGAAAAAAGGAATATCATTAGTTTTAAATAGTCAATGTAAATACTGCTGGAGAATAGAATGAAAATTTATAACAAAATTGTTTATGACAAAGATAACAATATAATAAATGAAGATTCTTATGAATATAATGGACCATTAGTAAAAGCATCAGGTGATGATGTAAAAAGTGCTTTAGTCGTAGGTGCAGTTGCAGTTGGAGTTGGATTCTTTGCAGGTACTTTAGGTACTGGACCACTTGCTGGAGCATTAGTAAATAGAGGTGTATCTGCAGGTTTGGCAACATTTTTGGCTTCTGCTGGTACAACATTAGTTTTATCTTCTGTAAGTAGAAAATTTGCTCCTGAACTACCTGATATGCCATCTATGGGTACAAACATAGAGCAAGGTACTATGGTTTCTGTTAAAGAAGCAACAAAACCTTATAGAATAATTTATGGAAAAACTAGAGTAGGTGGCAACATAGTATTTGCAGAAACAACAGATAATAATGATTTTATACATTTAGTTTATGTTGTTGCAGGACATGAAGTAAACAATATTACAAAAATATTTTTTGATGATACTGAAGTACCACTAACACAAGATGGTAGTGATAGTAATGGTGTTGCTAGACTTTTTCCATCTAGTGGTAATACTTTTGAGGGTAAAGTTAGAATAAAAAAACATTTAGGAACAAGCTCACAGGCAGCAGATGCAGATTTAGTAAGTGATATATCACAATGGACAACTAATCATAGAATAAGAGGTAAAGCATATATTTATGTGAGATTATCTTTTGATAATGATGTTTTTCCAAGTGGTATTCCAAATATTACATGTGAAGTAGAGGGTAAAAAAGTTTTTGATCCAAGAGATTCATCTACTGCTTTTTCTACAAATCCAGCTTTGTGTATTAGAGATTATTTGACTGATACTACTTATGGTTTATCATGTGGTACATCAGAAATAGATGATACAAGTTTTACAAGTGCTGCAAACACGTGTGATGAAAATGTAACAATAACGAATCCATCTGGTACAGAAAAAAGATTTAGTTGTAATGGTACATTTGAAACAAGTCAATCACCAAAAAATATTTTAGAAAATTTTTTAAGCACCACAGGTGGTAACTTAATATATTCAAATGGTACTTTTAAATTAAAACCAGCAATATTTTCTTCCCCTACTGTTACATTAACAGAAAGTAATTTAAGATCACCTTTGGAAATAAATACAAGAGTATCCAAAAAAGAATTATTTAATGCAGTAAAAGGTATATACTCAGAACCTGAAAATTTATATCAACCACAGGATTATCCATTTTTAACTTCTTCTACTTTTGAATCAGAAGATAATTCAGAAAGAATATTTGCTGATATTAATTTTCCATTTACACAATCAAGTCATACTTGTCAAAGACTTGCAAAAATACAATTGCAAAAAGCAAGACAACAAATTTCTTGTCAAGCTACATTTGATTTATCAGCTTTTCAATTAGAAGTTGGAGATACGGTCAGAATTACAAATAGTAGAATGGGTTTCTCTGCAAAAGAGTTTGAAGTAACAGGTTGGAATTTTGCAACACAAAATGATAGTGATGGCAATCCAGGACTTGTTGTAAATTGTGATTTAAGAGAAACAGCTAGTGCAGTTTATGATTTTTCTACAAGTGACTATTCATCTATATCAACAGGTAAAACTACAACATTAACATCTGCAAGACAGGTATCTGCACCAACAGCAATAACCTTAACAGATGAACTTGTAGCTTACAACGATGGAACTGTAATTGTAAAATTAGTTATAGTTTTAACACCACCATCTGATCAATTTACAGAAATGTTTGAGGTAGAAATTAAACAAGATACAGATGCTGATGGTAATGCTTTAAGTCCTGCAGATTCTTTTAAATTGATTGGTAGAGGTAAAAGAACAAGATTTGAATTTTTGAATGTAATTGATAAAGCAACATATTCTGTAAGAGCAAGAGGGGTAAATATTTTTGGAGTTACTTCATCTACAATTACAGCATCAAGAACAATTGTAGGTTTAATTGATCCACCATCTGATGTATCAAATTTTGCTTGTAATATAATTGGAAAAGAAGCACATTTAAGTTTTGACCCAATACCTGATCTTGATTTATCACATTATAGAATAAATTTTAGTCCATTAACTACAGGTGCAGAATGGCAAAACTCAATTGTATTAGTAAAAAAATTATCAAGACCTGGAACATCTATTGTTGTTCCTGCAAAAACAGGCACATATTTAATAAAAGCAGTAGATAAACTTGGGAATGTATCTATAAATGCAAGTAGTGTAGTTACACAAATATCAACAATAGGTGATTTTACTAATTTATTAACACAAAATGAAAACCCTGATTTTGATGGTGCAAAAACTGATGTAGTAAAAACAACTTTTCAAGAAACTACACCATGTTTAGTACTCAAGGGAAATCAATTATTTGATGATGTAACTGGTAATTTTGATTCCATAACTTCAACACTTTTTGATGGTGGTGAAAATGCAACTGTAAAATCATCAGGTACTTATGAATTTGCAAATACAGTTGATGCTGGGGCTATTGTTACAACACAAATAACTGCAACACTATCTCAAGAAGTAACAGATAGATCAAGAATATTTGACTTTGTTTCAGGGGATTTTGATGATCAACCATCTAACTTTGATGGTGATGCAAATACTCAATGTTCATCAGAACTACAAATAGCAGTATCAAATGATAATAGTACGTTTTCTACATTTCAAGATTTTAGTATTGGTGATTATACTGGTAGATTTTTTAAATTTAGAGTATTAATGCAATCAGATAATAATACTGCTACACCTATAGTTACTGCTGTTGGTGTTACTTTACAATTAGAGGCATTTACAGTATCAGAAAATGATGTATCATCAGGTACTGGAACCAAGGCAATCACTTATAGTAAAGCATTTAGATTAGCAGATTCTATTGCAATAACACTATCTATACAAGATATGGCATCAGGAGATAAATATGCTATTACTGGTAAATCAGTAAATGGCTTTAATATTGCCTTTCAAAATAGTAGTGGATCAGGGGTATCAAGAACATTTGATTATGTTGCAAAAGGAGTATAAAATGATATTGATATTACAATTTTAAGGTGATATAGGGGTAAATATGGCACAACACGATTATATTATAGCGAACCAAGGTTTTCCAAGTTTTAGAAGTGATCTAAACAATGGATTATCTGCAGTAGTCACAAATAATAGTGGTTCATCAGAACCATCTACAAAGTATTCAGGCATGATATTTGCAGATACTGGGACTACAAATAAAATAATATTTAAGTATTATAATGGTACAGCTTTTGTTTCTTTGTTTGAATTAGCAACGAATGCAAACACTATAAGTATACCATCAACAGTTTCAATAGAGGGAGAAAGCGACCCAAATGCAATCCCCTTTGCAATAGCTTTAGGAGGATAACAAAATGGCAAATAACTTTCTATCAACAGAAGTAACATTATCAAATAATTCTTTGACCGATATTATTACTACAACAAGTAATAAACAAATCTTAATAGGATTTACTGCTGCAAATAAAACTACAACATCTTTAACTTTAACTGTCAAAATGAATGATGGTTCTAATGATTTTGTAATTTGTAATGCAGTATCAATTCCACCAAATTCAAAAATGGAAATTTTAAAAGGTAAATTTGTTTTAGGTTCAGGTTATAAATTAAAAGCACAGTCAAGTGATTCATCAGGTAATGTAGATATAGTTATGGGATTACTTACTGACGTTTCGTAGGAGGAACAGATGGAAGAAAAAGATGGTATAGTTTATGTAGGTCAAACGCCAGGAGTTGACAATGTTGTTAATTATCATAAAAAAGATTTAAAAAGAGATGTATTTATAGAAGCATCTAGCAATGCAGTCTTTGCTGGACCTTTTACAGTTTCATCAACACTAACAATTGAATCAGGGGCAACAGTAGTAATAGTATGAGCAAAATAGAAGTAAATGAAATAGTCAAATCATCTGGTTCTACTTTAACAATAGGTGGTTGTGGTACAGCAGTCACTTTAGGTTCAGGTGCTACACAATCAGGATTTGGTCGTTCAGGAACAGTAAATTGGGTAACTACTGTCAAAACAGGAAATTTTACTGCAGTATCAGGAGAGGGATATTTTGTTAATACTACAAGTGGTGGTGTTACAATGACTTTACCATCTTCGCCATCAGCAGGAGATATAATTTCTGTTAAAGATTATGCTTACACTTTTGATACAAATGCTCTTACAATAGGTTTAAATGGAAATAAAATTGGAGGTAGTTCTGATTTTAACCCTACATTTACAACAGAAGGAATATCATTAACTCTTATTTATATTGATAGTACACAAGGTTTTTTAATAACAAATAATGATTCAGATTCAACAAAACCACAACAAACATTTATTGCAGCAACTGGAGGAAACTCTACTGCAACAGTATGTACAAATTTTAAAGTCCACACATTTACAAGTCCTGGAACACTTTGTGTATCACAAGGTGTTGGTCCAAATGCTGTAATAGATTATTTAGTTGTAGCAGGTGGTGGAGGAGGTGGAGCAGATAATGGTGGAGGTGGTGCAGGTGGAGGTTTTAGATCAAGTAATGATACTTGTATGTCAGGTCC
>TARA_R100000655_G_scaffold4938_5_pt1 | contig 10442 bp, 20 predicted proteins | sample TARA_R100000655 | Tara Oceans TARA_R100000655 (sample SAMEA2622497) | marine metagenome | biome: marine biome (ENVO:00000447); feature: deep chlorophyll maximum layer (ENVO:xxxxxxxx); material: "saline water (ENVO:00002010), including plankton (ENVO:xxxxxxxx)" | depth 90 m
TGCGTCTTCGCTGTTGTACCATTCTTTCGCTGTTCGCAATTCTTTGCCTAATTCCACCTGTAGTTCAATGGACTTTTTGTGCTGTCTTCCAAGTCTTCTAATCACTCCTGTGATTGCGCTTGGACTGAATCCTGTTACATTGTTGTAAAAACTTCTTTCTTGTGTATTCATTATATATTATTTATTTGGTTACTTATTAATACTTGGAAAACCTTGTCTTGAATTGTCTCAAATGACTGATTATCAGTCAGTTGCGTGTTCAATGTGTCGTTTTCTCGTCGTTTCATATAGCTAATATAGTTCTTTTATACGGATTGACAATGGCATTGTTGCATTTTCTTTCAATTCCCTTAATTTTGTTTATGCGATTGGAATGGGGCGCAGGGGTTAACGGACTCCTCTTTACGTCCGTTAGTGTCTTTGAGGACACTATTTGAGGGAAGGTATTCGATATGGACGTTCATCTGGAAAACATCACATTTATACATCAATCTTCTGTAACGTAGTACAGGTAAGGGATACAGACCTTTGAGAACTAATCTCTATTCGTGAGGGGAGCAGGGGAGCAGGGGAGCAGGAGCAGGAATAACAGCTACAGCAGGACAGCGCGAACGTCTACAGCCCACGTATACAGGGGATTATAGACTCTTATATCTACAGCTACAGCACAACCCCAAACAAATCGCCAAAAAATCAGACCTGCACCAACCAAAACAGACACCCCCCCATCGACGAACGAGGCGTTTCCGGACGAGCCCGGCGCGCGTGCCACCCTATATAACCCAAAGACTATATGCATCTAAAAAAAATTTGTACCTTTGACAAATAAACCTTATATTAGCAGAACAATGATGAAGACGTATCAAGACTTAATGAACAGTGAGTACACTATCAAGAATGGAAGATTAATTAATAATGCACCACCACTCGAGATGGGTATTTCAAAAGCGGCAAGACTTCGTAGAGAGGTACACCGTAGCAAGAAGATTGCAAAGATTGCTGATGGCATAGAGATGGCTGAGGCAAGAAAAGAAATGAGAAAATTATTTTAGGTGTTAGTGTTTGATGATTAGGGTGCACACACACCCGAAAATACCTAAGTTGAAAGAGGACTCTCCTACAGTCCTCTTTTTTTTATGCTTTAAATTTTATATTAAGTGATAAGATAATGTTAACTTTGTGTTGACTTTAAATAGCTAACTAATTGATAATCAATACTAAATGTCAAGATGTTAACTTTCTTTCTATACAGACAAGCGTTTAAATAATAATAATAAAAGAGAGAGAGAGAGTATAGAGAAAAAAAATTGACATTTGAGCACAGCTTGTTTTATTCTGTTTTATTTATATCTTTGTGTAAATTAAATCAAATACAATGAATCAAGGATACTCACCTAAAGAGTTAAGTTTCGGCGACGAGGGTCGCGACAAGTTAATCTCAGGAATACAAAAAATTTCAAATGCAGTTAAGAGCACACTCGGACCGAGAGGTAATACTGTTCTTATAGAATCCCCGGAGCACACTCACGGTATAACAGTCACCAAGGATGGTGTAACGGTAGCGAAATCAATTAGCCTTATAGACCCCATCGAGAACCTTGCGGTTCGTATGGTAAAGGAAGCTGCTGACAGGACTGCGACATCGGCGGGTGACGGAACAACTACAGCTATAGTATTAACGGAAGCACTTGTAAGGGCGGGCACTACTTATATGAAGTGCCGACAGAGTCAAGACAGAACTGAAGTATTGCGTTTACTTGTGGAAGAAACGAAAGAGATAGTTAATAAACTTAAGAAGCAGTCAAAGAAGGTAGACTCTAAGACGCTAAAGGACGTTGCGATTATATCAGCGAACAACGATAAGGTTATCGGAGAGATAATCTCCTCTGTATATGAGAAGGTTGGAAAAGATGGCGTGGTTACTGTAGAGCGTTCACAGTCATCGGAGACATACTTCGAGTCTACCAATGGTATTAAAGTTGACCGTGGGTATATGTCTCCCTTGTTTGTCAATGACCAAAAGAGAGACGAGTGCATACTTGATGACGCTTATGTCTTGGTATCAGATGCAGAGATAAGCAACATACTACAGGTGGAGAAAATATTGAAACCAATTATTACAGGAGGCAAAAGATTATTAATTATTGCTCCGTGCTCCACGCAGGTTATAAATACCTTGGCGGCTAACGTAATGAAAAACAACTTGAAGGTGTGTACTATACCACCTCCCAACTTCGGCTACAAGCAGCACGAGCTGATGCAGGATATTGCGCTTAGTGTTGGAGCAACTTATTTCTCTGAGAAGACAGGAGACGACCTCAGCATAATGGAGTTTGAGGACTTGGGTCACTGCTCTAAAGTTATAGTTAATAGAGACTCTACTGTAATACTTAAGGACAGTGATGACAGTAACAGCGAGGAGATAAATAAGAGGGTATCAGAACTTACCGATGCGCTCAGTATAACATCAAAGAAAGCGGACAAGGAATTTATACTTTCGCGAATCGCCTCCCTGACGGGAGGGATTGGGGTTATTTACGTTGGCGGTAACACAGACCTCGAGCAGAAAGAGTTATATGACAGAGTAGATGATGCGGTGTGTGCGGTGCGTTCAGCATTAGAAGAAGGAATATTACCGGGGGCAGGAGTAGCTCTTCATAACATTGCTTCGGATATTCAAATTAAGCAGTCTTATTCTGATTCAAAACAGATAGCATTAGAGATATTAGATGAAGCTCTATCTGCTCCTCTATGTCAAATACTTAAAAATGCAGGAAAGAATTATGAAGATGTTTACGGAGATATCGAAGGTCTTGATAAAATAACCAAGGCATACAATGTAAAGACCCGCAAACACGGCGACGTATTTAAGATGGGTGTCATTGACCCGCTGAAAGTAACTCGTAGTGCATTACAGAATGCGGTCAGTGTAGCGGTTACTATTTTATCAACTGACGCTATAGTCACTATGGCAAGAGCATACGAGAAAGAATGAAAGAGCTAATGTTAATTGCTTTGGCAAAAAGATTTTCCAATGACGCTGACTTGGGAAAAGAGATAAGAAAGATTGCAAACAAAATAGAGAAATATTATGAAACCGATAGGGAAGCATATAGTAGTGAGACTGATAGAGGAAGAAGTAAAAACTGATTCAGGGCTTTTACTGTCAGCACAAGACGCAAGTACATTCAGATATCAGATGGCTGATGTTGTAAAGCCGGGTACTGATGTAAGTGTTATTGACGAAGGTGACAGGATATATTTTGACAAGAGGCAGTCTTATACTATAATGATTAATGGAGAGCAGTATACCGTTATTCAGGAGCGCGATGTCGTTGTTGTTTTGTAAACTCGTTCATCTCTTTAATCATATTCCTGTATACCTTGTCTGAGTAGGATACGTTCTTTTTAAACATAGGATTCTTTGAAGGAGAGGTGGGCATTGCTTCACCCTGAAGTTTTTCATACAGAGACGTAAGCATCCTTTGGGATTTAAAGGACAGTTGATATATTGCTTTCTTTTTACCGGCTCTCTTTCTGAACACCTCAATCCATCCATCACGTTTTAGTTTATCAAACCTGTTTACATTCCAAGATAGTAGTTCGTCGAACTCTTTGAATCGGTCCTTTGAAAAAAATCTTTCTGTTCTAAGAAAGAGAAGCATATCTAACTCCGCTTGTGTGATATTGTATTTTGCTTTTATGAAGTATCGTATCACTCTCCAATACTTTAGGTAGTCATCTAAAGCCATAAATTAAATTCTTATCTTTGTATCAAAGATATAAAAATGGCTGACAAAAAAGAAAAGCTAAGCAAGAAAGAATTGGATACCATTGCGTTCAGGGATTCCGTTACAAGGAGATTAAAGAAGCTTGATGAGACTGATTCGGCTACTCGAAAAAAAGAAAAGAAAGCTTTACGAGAAGCAAATCGACAAAGGAGAAGAGCTAAAAGAAGAATTACTCTTCAGGGTTTAAAAAAGTTTAAAACATTTAGCAAGTGATATGGCAAGGAAAGATGCTTGCTATAGAAAGATTATGCGACGATACAAGAAGTGGTCGGCTCGAGCAGCTCAGGCTACAGCTAAGTGTCGTAAGAAAAAAGGCATTGTTAGAAAAACAAAAGCCGGTAAAAATCTAAAGAGATGGGGTAAGGAGAAATGGATTGATACTCGAACAGGCAAGCCTTGCGGTACGGGTAAGAGAAGTGAATACTGTAGACCATCAAGAAGAGTGTCGTCAAAGACACCCGTTACTAAGTCAGAAATGTCTAAGTCAACTTTAAGAAAAAAGCAGGCTGAGAAAAGACGGATAGGAAAACAAGGAGCGGGAGGCAAGAAGGTTTCCGCTGTTAGAAGAAATCGTTATGGCAGAAAAAAGTAGAATGAAATGCAATAGGGTTGTCGCATCAGACAGACCCGGCAAGAAGAAGATGGTGAAAGCCTGCGAAGGGGGCAAGGAGAAGTTAATTCACTTTGGTGCTAAGGGTTATGGTCATAACTACTCTGCTGCTGCTCGTAAATCATTTAAGGCACGTCATAAATGCAAGACCGCAAAGTCTAAACTTACTGCACGTTATTGGGCGTGTAAGAATTTATGGGCAGGCAAAGGCGGAAGCACGAAGTCATCACCAAAAAATCGTCAAGGAAAATATTAGTATATTTGTAAAAACAATTTAACAATGGCATATAAAAGAGATTTATCAACACCTTTAGCGGTATCTATTAATCCGGGAGATAAGCCTAAGAAAAAGAGAAGAACTAAAACAGTAACTCCAACAAAATCGGGTGGCACTGTAACTAAAGTTACGAAAAACAAGAAAGACAGGTTCGGAAAGAGTAAAGTAACAAAAGAAGTTGTTCGTGATGCTTCAGGAAAAGTTGTTTCTAAATTTAAAACGAAGACTCCTAAAGGAAATATTTATGACACTAAAGATAGAACAGTAACGTCAAAAGGCAAGGTTATAAAATATGATAAGATGTATGGAGTTGAACCTAAAGGAGAAAGAAAAAAAGTCAAAGAAAGCAAAATAGCCAAAACGAAAAGCACTTATGTTACTCCTTCAGGAACTAAGGTTAAGAAAAAAAGAAAGCTTACCAAAGATTTTCAAACTAAAACAACCACGGTAATAAAAAAACCGGGGAAGAAAAGAGTAAAAAAGGTGTCGTATAAAAAAGTTTAAAAAAGAAAGAAAAGAAAAAACAATAAATTATGAAACAAGGATACAACGCAAGACTCGATGAGTCATTAGGAATGAAGCACAAAGGTGCTCACAAACAGTCTATGAAGTCTCGAAGAAACGAGTCTAAGGCAATGTCTAAAAAAGACTATGGTCACGCTTACGGTGGAGACCACTCAATGTCTTACGAGCACAAGTGCATCAAGGACGGAAAAGTTCACGAACACTTAGGAAAGTTAATTCGTAAGTAATGAGCTTTAAAAAGGTTGCAGCAAAGATTGCAAAGAAGGGTGGCTACTCTAAAAAAGCAGCCTCTGCTATTCTTGCAAGTGCAAGCCGCAAGGCTTCTGCTTCTGCAAAAAGAAAGAACCCTAAATTAAAAAAGGTTAAGGGTAAAGCAAAAAAAGGATAACTATGGGAAAGGCTTTAGTATGGTTAGGAAATAAAATTATCGCATTTGGATTGTGGTGTAAGAGAACTTGGAATAAGTTCATTAGTAAACTAATGTTTAAAAACGTATAAGTAATGGCACGTAAAAGAGATTTATCAAATCCGTTAGCTGTATCTGAGTTCGATGATGACAAGCCTGAAATCAGAAGAGATACTACCGGGCGGGGAAAGAAACGGTCTGTTAAAGTAACAGGACGAGGAGAGAACAAGGTAAAAGAGGTATACAAAAAAGGTAATCTTGTAAGAAGAAAAAAAGGAACTGTTGTAACTAATCTTCAAAACGCACGAAAAAAATTCCACGAAAAAAGGTTGGAATCTCTTGAGGCTAAAGAGAAGGCTATTGAAAAGAAAAAGACAATTCAAAAAAGAAAGAAAAACGAAAAAGTATAACCAATGGCAATTAGAAGAAGAAATTTATCAAGCCCATTGGCAGTGTCTGAATTTGATGATGACAAGCCAAAGAAAACATCCAAGCAAAAACGTGAGAACCGTAAGGCTGTTCGAAAACTTAGAAAGGAGGCAACCACTCGGACTATAACAAGAGGTATGTCACCTGATGGTAAAGGCGGAGGTCCAAACAGTAGAATTACTAAACCAAAGGTTGCTAAAGAAAAGGTGGCTAAAGAAAAGGCTGCTAAAGAAAAAAAATCACGTTTCGACAAGAAGGTAGATAGAAAGATTAAAAGGTATAAGAAACAAGGATACAATACCGAGGGGACAAGAGACGCTATGATTCGTGAGAAGGAGGATAAAGGAGCTAAAAGAAAAGCGAGGCAAGCGGAGAGAAAGAGAGACCGAGAGACAAGAAAAGCCAAGAGGGGTCCATCCCAACAACAATTAGAAAAAAGAAGAGAGCGGAAATGCAAGAAGGACCCTGTATCAGGAACGGTAAAATGTCCTTCAACCCGTAAAAGATTTTAAAAGATATGGCATATAAAAGAAACTTAGCTTTTCCATTGGCACCAACTGTTAGTGGTCCCGGGGATAAAAAAAAGAAAAAGAAGAAGGAACCTAAAACCGTTAAAAATCCTGACGGCACTATAACTACATACCGCACTCGAAGAAGTGGTGATATAGTTAAAAAAACTACGACTCCAAGTACAAAAAGTACAACTCCTCCGTCTAATCCTGAGCCTAAAAGAACAAGGGAGCAAAAGAAAAAAGATAAAGCTCAGTCAGAAGCTGTTAATAAAAAATTTGGTTTAGGTAAGTATGAAGACCCTGAAAAGAAAAAAGCTCGTAAAGAGTCTATGAAGGCATACGACAAGCAAAATAGAAAAACAAAAAGAACAGCAAGAAAAACAGAAAGAGAAGTAATCAGAGCTGAGAAGGCTAATGCAAAGCCAAGCAATAAAAAAAGAAAATATAAAACAAAACTAAGAAGCAAAAAAGGAGCATATAAAGGCAAAGGTGGAAGTGAAGCGAAATTCTGTAGACCGGGTGCTGATGGCAAAAGAAAAGCTTGCAAGTATAATGTTTGATAAACAAAAAGAAATAAAAATGTCTCACGTTAAGAAGAGTCGAGGGCTCGGTGACAGTATCGAGAAGCTTACCAAAGCAACAGGAATAAAGTCTGTGGTCAATAAAGTATCAAAGGCTATAGGTAAAGACTGCGGCTGTAATGAGCGTAGAGATTCTTTAAATCGAGTATTCCCATATAAGAAAAAATAAGATGATACAGATTTCTATATCAAATTCCGTGGGAGGTGGCGGTGGAAATCTCAGTTCAGGAGGCTCATCGTTTGAGAATCTATATAGCTTTGCTTTCGATGGAAACGTGGATGCTATTAACTGTGGCAATGTTCCCACATTCAATGGAGTAACAAATGGTAGTATAAGTGCTTGGTTTAAAAGCACAAGTGGCGGTAATTTTATTAGTAAGTTTCTAAAAACAGGTACTAAACAATTTTTAGTTCAATTTTTATCTACTAAAATAGATGTGTATGGTTCAGGTCTTGGTTTTCGTTCAACAGATACCGTAACTTGGTTAGATGGAAATTGGCATCATTTTGCTTTATCCTATGACGCAAGTCGTGTAGCGAACCAAAGGTTTAAAGTTTATATTGACAAAGTACCTTTAACTAATTTAGTAGGTCTTAACGGTCCCACAAGTTTAGCTTCAGCAACAAATGATTTGCTGATAGGAGACAGAGATGGAATTCAGGTTCATTGGACGGGTAATATTGACGAGGTTGCATTATTTACTACAAGTTTAGATGCTGCTCAAGTGGCTGCGCTATATGATAATGGTCCTACCGACCTGAGCGGTGAATCAGGATTAGTTAATTGGTGGCGTATGGGAGACAAGGCAACATTCGATGCAGGTACAGGGAATTGGACATTAGTAGACCAAGGCAGCGGAGGTAACAATGCAACAACCGTGAGTATGCCTGAAGCCTCAAGACAGGCTGATGTGCCCACATAAATAAAATCATTATCTTTGTTTAAAATAAAAAATAATGGCTCATATATATCCACAAGACTTTGAGTACGGAATAATAAATTCCTCAGACCTGTCAAAGGTAGAGTTTGATGATGGTATATATCCAACCTCACCAAAAGACTTAAGGTATTCATTAGATGGCTCACAGTTTGTTATAAAGTGGGACGAGCATCACACCCCTCACTGTATTGAGGATGGAGAGTTAGTTCCTGTATCAATACTAAGTTGGGCTGACTGTCACGCATTAATGCAGACTCCTGAATGGACAGAGCCGCTACCACCTATAGAGTAGTAATTCCTCTCAACTAAGTGTTTCTACATATAAAAAAATAATACTATCTTTGTATTATAAAAAAAAGAAATGGCAACACCCCCAAGCAATGAACAATTTGTAGGAATTAACGCCTCACAAGACTTAACTGAAAGGTCATCCGGATTAATAAACAATAAGAGACAGATATATACTTATGCTGACTTAATCGGAGGAGCACACGGAACTTCACAATTAGAAGCTTCAGGTACTACTACGGGTCTTTTTGCAGGTGTTTCAAAATACGGATACACTATGAGTCTCGGCACATTTGTGTATGATGTTTACAACCTTAGAGCTATGGTGCCCTTAAGACCTGAGGCTACAGACTTTATTACTACATTGGGAGTTATAGAGGTGTCTGTAGGTGAAAATATATTTTTTATTAACAATAGAACAAACATAGAGGCTGTAGACTTTGACGGACTTGGCGGCTACACTAATAACCCTATAAATTTAGGAGCAATGGTTGATGACTCTACAAATGTAGCGAGACCTATAAACGTAGAGTGTTATGTAAACCAAGACAATGACTTTGGATTGCCGCCTGAATTTAATGGTATGTATGTAGTAGCAGAAGACTCGTCGGCATTTGAGTGTGATGTATATGTAGATATGGATTTTATTATTCCTACAGGTTCGTCAGTAGAATTTACAATAGCTTAAAAATATAAATATGGAAGAGACTGCAAGATTGTTAACAGTAAAAGACGATAAGGGAACACTTCTAAAACCTATAAACGCAACATTTGAAGTAGATTATAAGTATACAGGAGAAGCCCAAGTAGAGACGGTATTGTCAGGAGACGTATCAAGAGGAGAAGTTCGTGGCACTGAATTTCCTGCTCCAACCGCAGGGAAAAATTTAGAATATTCAGAAGTAAAAGTTACACCGAAGGCAACTCCTTGGGAGGCTTACACTGCAAAAGTTCGTAGATTTAATGCAGAGACTCCGAGAAAAGATTCCGAAAAAGATGGAGTAGATATGAAGCTTCCATATACAGGACCTACTAACCCAACCAAAGAACAAATTAGAGAAGCTCTTAATAAAAAGGCAGAGTGGAAGAGAAGTAAGCTAAAAGAAAAATCTAAATAAAAATGGCATATCAAAAATTACAACCAAGTAGAGCATTAGCAGTCATCAAGAGTGATGATGTAGATATTCCAAATCCCGCAACTTTAGCAATCAGCAGTACAACCACAGGTGCGTCTGCAGGAAAACTTATTGACGGTGTATCAGGAACAAACTCAACAGACGGGCTTACACTAACTGATGCTTCCAAGAATTTTGTTTCTTTAGGTGTTAAGGTGGGTGATACAGTTGAGAACACAACTACTCCCGGCACAACAACAGTAACCGCAGTAAATACAACTGAACTTACCCTAAAAGAAGATATTTTTGCGAGCACAGGAGATAGTTACACTGTAGGTTCTTTTTTAAGATTAGGTGTAAAGGTTGGTGATATTGTTTATGGATATGGAACACCTGCTGTGGCAGCAACAGTTACAGCAGTAGATAGTGCGACTCAACTAAGTGTTAGTACAGCAGTAGGCACCACAACAGCATACAAGATATTTAGCAATGAGACTCCTAACAATGGATGTGTATTATATGTAGGTACCGGAGGTGCCTTAGAAGTAATTACAGCGGCAGGAGACACGGTTACGTTTGCAAATATCGCGGATGGAACATTTTTACCTGTTCAGACTCTAAGAGTTTTGGCATCAGGAGCTACTGCTGATATTATTGCACTGTGGTAGAATTTTACTCAACATATACACACAATATAATTATTAAGTACATAATAAAAACATAATGTCACAGATAAACGAAAAGACCAAGATTAATTTATCACCAAGAAATTTATTATTTATCATTGGTCTTGTGGCAACATTTGTTAGTATGTACTTCAAACTCCACGCAGAGGTGGAGGATGCCAAGCGTTTACCTGTAAGAGACGGTCAGGTTGATGCGGCAATAATAAAGACATCCAATGAGATTGAGTTCATAAAATCTGAGATTGCAGAAATCAAAGGACAGCTTCAGACTATGGAACAAC
>TARA_R100000655_G_scaffold109099_1_pt1 | contig 10431 bp, 10 predicted proteins | sample TARA_R100000655 | Tara Oceans TARA_R100000655 (sample SAMEA2622497) | marine metagenome | biome: marine biome (ENVO:00000447); feature: deep chlorophyll maximum layer (ENVO:xxxxxxxx); material: "saline water (ENVO:00002010), including plankton (ENVO:xxxxxxxx)" | depth 90 m
TGGACGGGACGACAGCTGCGACCAGCATGTCATGCAACTCAGACAGAGGGAGAAGTGCGGTGGCCGCGAAGGAAACTGGGTGAACAGCCGACCAAGAAGCGGCGGGGTCCGGTGTCTTCTCTGTCCTCTTGCCCCGATCCGAACCCGGACGAGGCAGAGCTTTTTTTGACCCTGCCTCACGTGTCGCGACGGCTGGTTTCCGTGGCAACGCGATGTGTGTTGTCTGGAAGAGCGGCAGGGAGACCGTCGAAGCATCGACAACCTGTTCGGATCACCGGGATTTCGAAGAGAGCCTCTACGGCAGACCGATAACCTGGGATCTGCGCATCACGACCATCACTAGCACTATGCCAGCTGCGGCCAATGCAATCCGGCGGTCGTCGGACATCGTTTGCGACCCATGATCGCGGCGCGGAGCTGCGTGTCCGGCAAAGCGAGGAGCAACACCGGCCGAGACGCGAGGTACGTGATCACTGATGTCACACGCCCGCCCCAGCGACCGTTACCGAACGGCCGAGATGAAGCGTTGCCACGACCATGCGACGGCTGGTCGGGCTGGCTCAGGAGGAGACTGCACGGCCAGCGGCACGTCGCAGGGAGTGGCGGCGTTTCAGTTCGGGGAGGGCGGCTGCGTGCAGCCGGCCGAGTAGGGCGCGGTCCTGACCAAAGGGCAGGAGGGGCCAAGTTCATAAAAACAGGAATTCTGAGGCACAATTGTCATCCTCTGCCAGAATGACCAGTCTGGCGGGAAGTATCGAGAGTTCTGGATGCAAGCGGCATCAGCGCTCGCCACTTTTCCAGTCGCGACAATGGGGGTTACTGTTATGCCCGTTCTAGGAACAGCTTTCGCTCTGCCGCAATTCAGAAACCAAATCGGGCATGTGTTCCGCAATCAAAGCGTATGTCAACTGTTCGCCACGCTTGCTGAGTTTCTCAATCCACTCGTCCGGCATGGCAGAAAATTCAGTTGGATATCCATGTGCGTCGTCGCGTGATACGAGATCCGATGGCGGAAAGGCGAGGCGGGAGTCATCCTGCCCAAGAAAGGGCATGGCAAACCTTTTGATCTGCCCAGATGACTTTAAATCGAACAAGCGCTTCACGGCAGCATTCTGAGCCCTGTCAAAGATGCAAGTGAACGTACTTGTAAGCCGCGCCATGAAAAATTGGCTGGGCGGATCAAATCGCAAACCGTAGCCCGCTCGACAACATATGATCGTGTCCACACCAGAAACATTCAGGCTCACCGAGGAGTCCCGATCAGGCCAAAGCGGCGCCAGGCCCAAATTGTCGTAAGCCCCGCCGTCGGTCAGGGTGACGTGCTCCTCGCGTCGCGATCCGTCAGGTTTGTTGAAAGCGAGACGTTCATCAAGCGCCGGCAGAAAAAGCGGATATGCCGCGGAGGCTATGACAGCGTGCGCAAGAGTCGTCTGTGAACCGGCAAGTTCCCCGAGACGCCAAGATCCCGATTTCTCTCGCGAAAAATAGAACGCCGAACCTGTGCGCAAATCGGCAGCGTTAATAATCAGAAGTGGGCGCGTCGCGGGCAATTCCCGCAACTTAAGTCCGTGAAAGACATCTTCGTCCAAAACCCTACGTAGGATCGTCGTCCTGCTCGCGAAACGCGGCAGCGGTGCGCGTAACTTGTCGAAGCTCCAGCGTGTACGTGCGGTCGGTGGCAGTATCAGCGAAAGGAGGCGCGGTCCGGTCGCGATCGCCAAGATTGCGAGGTTGATCACCCCAAGAAGGGTGGCACAGTAGATCGCACGCAGGCCTTCGGTGGTCGTGAACACCTTGCGCAAGGCCGGACGCACCAAGCCGGAGGAAAGCAACGAACGCACTTTCGTCTCGAAGACCGGAAACGGTTCGTCATTAGCCGCATAAAGTGCGCCAATGACGCTTCCCCCTGATACGGTGGATATGACCCGAACTTCGTCAAGAATTCCGAGATCATGCAAGGCGCGCAGACAGCCTAGGTGGAAGGCGATGGCACGGGATCCACCGCCTGACAGCGAGAGGCCGATGACGGGCTTACTCATCGAACCGACCTTTCGGCTAGCGGAGAAGAAGCTTCGCTATGGCGCATAAACACGACAGCGAGTTCGGCCTCCCCAGCAATCAACATCAGGCCGGGCAAGGTATCCATGTCAAATATGGTGGCGAGCCAATTGATCTGGGACAGGTCGGTAACGCTCGGCATCACCCCGACCAGTGGCGGATGTGAATGCCACTCACCGACGTAGCGCAGCTGTCCCTGTGTCTCCGCCATAGATCGGTCGATCATCTGTTGGACGCCGTCGGTGCCGCGAACAAACCCAGTTGGCGATCCGATGCTGTCAGCAGGTGCTTTGGCGGCATCGGCAAGGTGTATTTTCCGGGCAGGAATGTCGACGACCCCGAGCAGGATACCTCCCGTCTCTTTCGGCAGGCATTCATGGCGCATGGCAGTGATGCGTGAGCGGAGTCCGGCATCGAGTGAGACCTGCCAGCCGTCAACATCGAAGCGACGCACATCCTCCGCTGGATAAGAGAAGCTCCTGACTTGACCCTCTGTACCAAGCGACCAGATCCGGATGATCCCTTTATCAGCGTCGGCGGCCCGTCCCAGACCTTCCGCAACCAGCCCACTTAGGGCCATGACACGCGACTCCGGGATCAAGTTTGTGATGGCACGGCAAGCGCCGGTATAGGCGAATGTCCGCACCGGGGTTTCTAAATGACCCGAGAGAGCCTCCTCCCGGACGACATGCCTCAGATACTGCGCTTCCAGATCGCGTAGCGTGACGCTGCGATCTATCGGTTCGGCCAGCAGAACGGCGGCATCCCCCGCCGGGCTAAAAAAGATGCTGAACCGCCGAGCCTTGGATTTATGGTCAGAGAGGAAGCGCTCTGCCAGCAAAGAAGCGGATGCATCCACGATAATGTCGGCGCCATCGAGCGCAGCATCAACGTCGTCATTTTGCTGCCCTTCAACCCCAACCTGGGCGGTTATTGCTGTAGCCACAGAGTCTTCATCGTCAAGAATGCTCGCCAACGCCCCAGCGAGCAATTCAGATTTGCGCCGAGCGACGTCGCCGCCGAAGCCAACATGACGGGCAAGGTTGTGTGGAAGCAGGACGTCATCGTCTATCACAGTCCAGCTAAAACGCCCCTCTCGGGCAAGACAAGGGGCGACATGGGCACCGATCGCGCCCCCTCCGACGATCACTGCCTTGCGTGCATCCGGGATGGTGCGGCCCGCAAGCCGGGTCGCAAGGTCTCGGTCAAAGGTTGCGTGGACTTCGACCGGCAGCACGGCCATCGCTATCAGCGCAGCTTCATCCACAGGTCCGGCAGTCAAAGCGGTAACGAAGCCGGCGGCTCCGCCCTGATTCTTGCTTTCGACCTTGTGAGCAATTCCGAGCGCGACCGCGATGTCACCAACCTTCTCAGCAGTGACGAAGGCCCGAAAATCTGTGCCCTGTTGTGTTCCGTCTGGTGAGGTAATCGGCATCTCGACGACCACTGCCAGGCAGGAATTGATCCGCGCCGCATTGGTGCGTGCGTCGTTCAACCATTCGGCGAGGCGCGTACGCAGATCGGCAAATAGATCGATCCCACGTGCTGTGAGCAAGTCGGCAAGGCTGCCAAGATTACCTGGCGCGAACGAAAGCCGCACCATCTGCGCCGGAGGCACTCGGTACGCTGCCACCGTCAACGGCAAAGCCAGTGTGCGCCCCTGCAGCTGGGAAAGCGGGATCACGCGCATCAGCGTGCCCGTGTCGTCAGGGACAGCGACGAGATCCTGTGTGTTGACGTTATCGATCAACGCACGGGACATGATGATGTTGTAGCCGGTCCCGAACATGAGCGGGTCGACCGGCTGCCGGGCGTCATGCAATGCGCCCTCGGCAGCCCGCCGAAACCAGGCAAGGATACGCTGGACAAGCTCGGCCGGTGTCCATGTGAGGCGCGCTTCCGCCCAACTTCGGTCATCGATACAGATCGCGCGGGGTGATCCTTCGGCAGTAAGGTTTTGGTGGGCAGTGTCGGGAAAATCGCTGCGCAACACGTAGACGAATGGCATTGAATCGCCGCCAGCGAAGCGAACGCCAATTCGTTCTGTGCGCCGGATTGGCACGACGCTCTGCTGCGGCCTGCCGGTCCTGAAGGTGAGTTCTACAAGCTCACCTGCCCCTCCCCTGCGTAGTGCGACGACGGCAGCGAGTTCGGCGGCATGCCGGTCGACAAACCGTGCAAACGATGCCGCTGCCGAAGAGGTGAGGTCATCGACCTCGATCACTTCGTCGAAGGATGCCTTGAGCCAGGCTTCGACGTCCATTAACCAGCCCTGGGCGACGCCGCCGCGGCGGTTCCAGCAACCATCGGCGCAGCAAGCGCAAGGGCGAAACCAAATGCCGTGATCTTGTATGCGAAGGGCTTAGGATCATTCTTCGACGGGTGCTCCATCGTCACGATGAATTCGCCGTCGTGCGCCACAGTGATCCGACGGTGATAGTTTGCAGCCTGCCGGTGCGGGGGCTGGACGTCGTCGTCGGCTTTCGACCCTTTGACGGGGATCGGCCAGGACGGAGAGATAATGTCGCTGCCGGGTTGGCGCTGATCCTCGAACAGCCACTTGACGTCGGGGTCAGGGACAGTCTCGTTCGAGCCACGCTCCGGCCCCAACGACTTGTAGGAGCAATGGTGCGGCAGCTTCATCAGATCCCAAGCGAGCCTGTCCTCATTGCCGTGCTTCCGGGTAACCTGGACGATCGCAGCCAGCGTCTCGTAATTGACGTCTGAGGCAAGAAGCAGCCTCGTCTTCTGGCCGCCCTCGACAAAAGTGCCCTGCATAACGATCGAGTCTTCGTTGCGATCGACGACAGTGTTTTCATCCTGTCGCCAGCCGAACGGGCAATGCACAAAAAACTCAACCTTCTCTGGCCCAGTCAGTGAGTACCCCGGCACGAGTTTGCCAGCATCCACAATCAGGTGCTTGCGGCTTTCAAAGTCGATCCCTTCCGCCTCCATCCAGGCCTTCAACCGTTCAGGGCGAGAGAACACTCGAATGCCCTTGCCCTGACGCAAACGGTACCGTGCCTCCGCACGCACCAACCGCGCATCATCCTTCAAGTTCTCTTCAAGGATTGCCGCTGCAGGTACCCAGAGTTCCCTAATCTTTACGCGACCCTTGCCTTGGTAGAGCGCAGCATGATCGAGCCAGAAGAAGTCACCGAACCCCTTGCAGTGATCGGTGTCAGTGTGCGTGATGCAAACCGCATCGAAGTAGTCGCGGCCCGCTTTTTCTAAGTCGCGCCGAAGTGCCGTCGGCAAGTCGCAACGCTGGTCATCCTCATCGTCGTCGCAACGCATTGCGGCGAAGTCGATCAGGATCTTGCGCCCATCGGCAAGGTCGAGGCGGGCGGTGTCGGCGTTGCCGAGCGGAAAGAAGTTCACCAGAGCCTGCATTTCACTGTCCTCATATTTTTGCCCGAGCAGATTGGGCAGTTCTTTGACCTCCAGCCCGGTGCTGGAGCCTAGCCTTTCGGCGGATAGGGATCATTCCCATAGGAATTTGCGTCTCGGATCTGGCCATTAGGCCGATGGATGACGACCTCGCCTCGCTCTCGGATCGCCGTGGTGCGTGCGGCTGCGGTCGCCTCTGCCTGAGTCGCATGCGTGGATCCGACCCGGGTAGCGCCCTCACGGCGTGCAGCCCAACCATCCCCGTGGGGGACCACATGAATACGCTTTGACATCGAATTCTCCTTATTTTCCTGACTCGCCTCGATTCGAAACTGTTGACCCCGGCCCTGCGGCATGATTCAAGTGTTTCACAGACTGGTATAGGTCAGAAGCCTCACCAAGTAAACAGTCTTCGCACCACTAATACCAGTTTGCGAAACACTAAGGAGGGCATATGAATATCAACGAACTCGCCCCACTAGTCTTAAGGCGACGGGGAAACATGGGGGTTAGGGCTGCCGCGAAGGAGATCGGGATCAGTCCGACCACACTCACGAGGATCGAGAAAGGGCATGTCCCAGACGTGGGCACGCTCAACAAACTTAGCGAATGGCTGGGGGAGGAGCCTTCGAAGTTCACCGGCGTTGGAGACCTTCAAATCGCATTCAAGAACAGGAAAGCCGTCCCGCAAGCGACCGCTCTCGCTCTGGCTGAACTCATCACGCAAGCCTCGCGACAATTCGAACAAGACGTCGAGGCTCGAGGACACTAAGTGGCATTCAGACGAGGGTTCAAATCTCAATGTGAGCGGCGATCGGTCGAGTTTCGAAAACAGTTCGGTCTGTCCGATCACGATGCGCTGTCTGCCGACCGTTTGGCGGAGGAGCTTCGAGTCACCGTTTGGTCCACCGATGACGTCGACGGGATATCGGAAAGCGCCAGGTCGGTTCTGAGCGACGAGACAGATCAATCGTGGTCCGCCGTGACGATGCGATTGGGCGCGGCCCATCTTGTCGTCCATAAACCGGTCTCCTCAAGAGGTCGCCGCAACAACGTGGTGATGCACGAACTGGCGCACATCATCTTGGGTCACGAACTTGCAAAAGCCTGCATCCTGGAGGACGGCTCTCTTGTTCCGGGTAATTTCGATCAAGACCAGGAAGACGAAGCCGACTGGTTGGCCGGAGCCTTGCTGCTGCCCCGGCCCGCCCTTCTGTCGATTCGTCGTCGGCGCATGTCAGATCGCGACGCTTGCGAGGAACATCTCGTCAGTCCGGAGATGCTGAAGTGGCGGTTTCGGATGACCGGTGTGGATTACCAGCTATCGCGCCGCCGCGTCTAACCCATTATAAATATTTAGTTAATGGTGAGCGTTGTTGTTCGCATTAGCGCTTCAGCTACGATTTTTTGGTTTGACGTATTCCATTTTTGCACACCTTAAGTTACTAAATTCAGCATACATCAAACCAGCTTGAGTTTACGAAGAGACCTGAAAGCAAACTATGAGTGTGCAAAGAGGACAAAAGCTCAACTCGTTGCAGCGCCTCCTTCCAGAAGGTTTGGTCGCCAGTTCGCGATGGTTGGACGAGGCAGGTTACTCGAGCGCACTGCGTAGCAAATACGTCGCGAACGGCTGGTTGGAGCAGCCCACACGAGGGATCTACAAGCGGCCCGGTTCCGAAACACGATGGCAACACCTTATCATCTCGCTGCAATCACTCATGCGAGTTCCGGTCATCGTCGGGGGCCTCAGCGCACTCGAACTTCAAGGCTACGGTCACTACGTAACCATGGGAAAGCGGAGAAAGGTTCACCTCTACACGGAAGCGCCCCTGTCCAAATGGCTCAACGAAATCGACCCCGAGATCGATTTCCAGACGCGAAATGCGAAAAAGCTGTTCAAGTCGGAGGCGATCTTCAAGGCGATCCAAGACCTCCCACCAATTTCGTCGACAGGCAATGTCGAGACATTGGACAACCCCGACGGTGGGTTGAGACTCCATGTCTGGGGTGACAGATCCTGGCCGATGGTGATCTCCCGTCCGGAGCGAGCCATTCTGGAATTTCTGGACGAGATCCCGACACACCAGTCCTTCGAGCACGCTGCGGAATTGTTCACCGGACTTTCAAACCTCAGTCCCAGGCAACTCCAGGCGTCTCTCGAAAACTGCGGCAGCGTGAAGGTGAACCGACTCTTTCTGTGGTTCGCCGAGCGGAACGATCACGCCTGGTTCAAACGACTCGATCTTGATGCAATCAACATCGGCAGTGGCAAGCGGGTGGTCGCAAAAGGAGGCAAGTTGGACGCTAAATACCAAATAACGGTGCCGGAGGGTCTTGATGGCAACTGATGAACGGTTCCGACAGCAAGTCGATCTTTTGATCCGGGTCCTCCCGTCAGTGGCTGAAGAAAACGTGTTCGCGCTGAAGGGCGGGACTGCGATAAACTTGTTCGTCCGAGACCTGCCGCGCCTGTCCGTCGATATCGACCTGACTTACCTACCCGTGAAAGCCCGGGAAGAATCCCTCGCCGACATAGACGCCGCGTTAGACCGGATATCGAAATCCATCTCGGAAGCCGTGCCTCAAACCAAGGTCGTTCCCAGTCGACTGCACAACGAAGGGATCGTCACCCGTCTGGTCGTCCGGACACCGGAAACTCAGATCAAGGTCGAAGTGACACCTGTAGCCCGCGGTTGCGTGTTCGAACCCAGAGTCATGCAGGTTGCGCCGTCGGTCGAAGACCAGTTCGGCTACGCAGAGACCCAAGTAGTTTCTTTTGACGATCTCTACGCGGGAAAGATCGTCGCCGCACTTGATCGCCAACACCCCCGCGACCTCTTCGACGTGCGGGATCTCCTAAGGAAGGAAGGAATCTCGACGTCATTGCGACAAGCGTTCTTGGCCTACATCGTGAGCCATAACCGGCCGGCTATCGAAGTTCTCGCTCCGACCCGAAAGGACATTCGCTCGGATTTCGAGGAGAACTTCTTAGGCATGACCACGGAGTTGGTCGAACTGGAAGAGCTGGTCGCAACCCGTGAAGAGATGATTGAAGCAATAGTTGCGCAGATGCCGGACGAGCACCGCGCCTTTCTCGTTGGTGTGGAAAGAGGCGAAATTGACTGGAATCTTTCTGGCCTCACGGACGCGGCCAACCTGCCCGCCGTTCGCTGGAAGCTCGCCAATCTCGACCGACTTGAAGCCGAAAGACGGCACAGACAGGCAGAGAAACTTGAGGGCATCTGGCGATGACCGACACCGTGTTTTGGTCATGGCAGAATGACCTGCCCGCAAGACTGAATCGGGATTTCATACGAGATGCTCTAGCCATCGCTGTCGACCGAGTCAGTGAAACTCTCGATGTCGAAGATGTCGAGCGGGTGGCCCTGGATCACGACACGAAAGCAACCGCCGGAATGGCAGACATCAGCCAGACGATCTTGGAAAAGATATCCAGAAGCGCCGTTATGGTCGCAGACGTCACGCCTATCGCTAAGTCTGCTGGCGGAAAAGCGCTACCGAATCCGAACGTCATGGTCGAGCTCGGCTACGCAATGAGCGCCATAGGGTTTGAAAGGATAATTGCCGTCTTGAATACGGCGAACGGTGACACCGTAGAGAACTTACCCTTCGATATCCGGCACCGCCGAATACTGACCTACACTTTAGCTGCGGAGGCGACAAAGGCGGAACGGAAAACGGTTCGGGAAGCCCTCATCAAGCAACTGGCCGAAGCCGTCCGGGTTAATATTGATCTGGTCCGCGACGCTAGGTCCGCCGCCGAGCCTATCCTGGGCGTCGAGAGCGACCCTCATTCGCCAGGCCTATGGAAAGCAGAATGGCCCGCGACGCACACCGACGGCTTCGGTGAAGTTGCTCGTGTAAGGCCTTTGGACTTATCGCGAGCTTGGCTCAGGATCATCCCTGCAGGTTTTCCCAACGGCCGTCCATCGATCACGGCGCTGGAGCAATTGCCAGACAGCGCGCGTCTCCGGGCTCCCACAGGGGCAGGAAGCGGCGGAAATTTCGGATCGTGCCCGTTCGGGTTCGTGACGTACTGGGTCGCGGGTCGGGAAGAGGATGGAACCTGTCGTTCACGAAACCTTGCGGCATACCTCGAAGAAAGCGGCGAAGTGTGGATGTCAGACGGTGTGGCGTTCACCGAGCACAAGGGCCAGAAACACATCTCTTATGGACATCTGTTCTCCAATTGGATCAGAGGATTGGCAAACGGGATGGCCTGCCTTGACGCATTGGGCGCGTCGAAGCGAAGACGGATCGTCATGGGGATCGATGGCATGTCGGACGCGGTCTGGCCGATGCAATCCGGCTACCTGCCCGCGAGATCCCGTAAGAGCGGTCTCTTGGTCGACGAAACGGAGCGCGACTGGCCAGATGAGCGGCGCATGCAACTTCTTCACAGGACGTGGAACTCACTGCGCGACGCATTCAGCATCGAGCCGATGACAAAGGACGAGTTTGCCCACTATTTCAAGGTGCGAAGGTGAAACTGAGGCTTGGAGAATTACCAACTCGACCGGAGCGTCATCACTGATAACTGTTGGCCTCATCACGCCTCCACAACCAAGCCCGCATCGTCTAGCTGCTCCCGATCGGGAAGATCGCGCAGGCTCTCCAACCCGAACGCGACCAGGAACTTTTCGGTGGTGACGAAGGTATAGGGCGCCCCACGCCGGGGCGACCTTGGCCCGGTCCCGATGAGGTCGCGCGCATGCAGCCGTCCGATCAGGTCGCGGCCGATCTCCTTGCCGAAGATGTCCTTTAGCCCGTCGCGGGTGATTGGCTGGTGATAGGCGATGGTGGCCAGGACCGCGATGTCGAACGCGCTCAGGTCCAGCAATTGATCCCCGACATCCGCCGCGGCGCGGATCGCGGGCGCATAAGCGAGGCGCGTCCGGAACATCCAGCCGCCGGCCACCTTCGCAATCTCGAAGGCCCGCCCCTCCAGATCAGCCGCCA
>TARA_R100000655_G_scaffold7635_1_pt1 | contig 10421 bp, 9 predicted proteins | sample TARA_R100000655 | Tara Oceans TARA_R100000655 (sample SAMEA2622497) | marine metagenome | biome: marine biome (ENVO:00000447); feature: deep chlorophyll maximum layer (ENVO:xxxxxxxx); material: "saline water (ENVO:00002010), including plankton (ENVO:xxxxxxxx)" | depth 90 m
GCAGTAAAAACCTTGGAAGAGATAGACAAAATCACTACTAAAGTATTTGAGGATTGATTATATTATGGAGGCTACCCATTTTGGAGGTTTTCCATATCCTTTCTTTTCCTCCTTGTTACTTTGTTAACAGGGTAGCCAATTTTTTATGTATGGCCTCAAGGAAAAACTAAAAAAATCTTCATTCACTTGCGATATGTGCAAAGGTAATTTCTTTCACAACTTTTCTTATGTCTTTTATACTTATGGAATTTTACCAAAAACACCTTCAGAAAAACTTATTATATGTCAAAAATGTGCGCTGAGAGAGGGTAAATACAAGACAATGAAGCAATTTAAAGAAGCTTACAATGCCTAATTATAAAGAGTCATTTAAAAAAAGGAATGCAGTTAATATAGCAGAGGAAAAATGTGTGGAATACTTACAAAAAAACAATATTTTATTTACAAGGTATGGATTTGACTGCCTACATGATGTTTCTGCTAAAGATTTTATGAAAATACCAGAAAATTTAAGATCTACACCTGATTATATGGTTTTTAGAGACTCTGCATTTTTTTTAGAAGCAAAAGGATGCTTTGATATATTAAAATTAAAGTTAAGTGACTTAAAAGCTTATAATTTTTGGAATAATCTCTGCAAACTTTATATTTTTAGCTACTCAACTAAGTTTAAAGAGGAAAAAATTGTTGCACTTGATAAAATAACTGAGATTGTAGCAACGTGCAAGATAGATTATTATGAAGACAATGGAAAAGCATATTATAAAATACCATGGGAGAAAATATGATAAAAGAAATAGAAGAATTATATCCAGAATGTACTAATGAATTACTTGATAATCAAGAAAGGGCATATAAGCTTTTTTGTAAAAAACAGCACGATTATGGCGATTCTAATATCCGATTGGGCTTAGACCTTGACTCCTCCTCATCCGAGCGTTCGCAAAACAATAGGCTAGCCCAGTTGGGTATCGTGATTAGAATGAACGATAAAATCAGTAGATTAATTAATTTATATAAAAAAGATATGGAAGAATCATCTGCTGTAAAAGAATCTATAGAAGATACAGCGATTGATATGATGAACTATGCAAATATGTTGATGGTATTAAGAGCAAACAAATGGGGCAAGTAATGAATTGCAATATTTGTGACTCTGAGATAGAAGAGGACAATGGAGATGTGATAGGAAGCTTTGGTATATGTCCTGTAGCTTTTTGTGTGTGGTGCGTATCTTCAATGACAGATATGGTTATACAATTACAGGGATTTAACGACATAGATATGTTAGAAGAAAGAATAGCTGAACTAAAAGAAGAGGAGAATTATGAGCCATCCAAGCAAGATTAAGGGCAATAAGTTTGAAAGAGATTGCTGTAAAAAAGCAGAACTATTTGAAATACCAAGCAAAAGAGCATGGGGTTCAGATGGTAGATCATTAGGATTACATCCAGAGGTAGATATTGTTTTGGGCGATAAAAACTATAATGATGAAATGCACGTTCAATGTAAAATAAGAAAGCGTTTACCTACCTATATTTTCCCAAAAGATGATGCTATAGATTCTCAGCTTATTAGAGAGGATAGGGGCGAAGCCTACATAGTTATTAGGTATGAGGATTATCTTGCAGAAATGCGTAGATATAGGCAGTTAAAAGACGAACTAGAACTATATAAGCCTACCAAACCTGAACAAATTTAAAAGCGACTTCAAATACGCCATGTGCGACTTGAGTTATGCTTGTAGACTTTTGGTCTAACTTTACTATATAAAACTCATTTTTATCCTTATTTGGCTGTAGCACGTGTTTTAATTTTCCTGATAATGTTCTGTTTAAGTAGGTAGAAAGAATTGAATTATCTGACTTTAATCCAGAAGCAAAATTATCAACAACTCTAAAATATCCTCCTGCTGAACTCCCAGATTGAATTGCATTAAACATATCTGTTTTATCTACATACGAAAATTTCATATCCCACGTTTTCCTACCACTATAATTAGCTCCTATAAAATTATCTATAGCGCTTGATGTAGTAAATGGTGGTAGATTTCCCCAATTTGGTGCGCCAGCATAATTAATGTGCGTTAAATCTTTTCCTGCTACAGTTCTTTTTGTACTTACGCCCTCGTGCATATATGTCTGCTTAACGCTAAGATCTGGACTAACTGGAAAATCTAAGTATGTACCTAAAGAAAAAGAACCAATATTATATGAAAATTCTTCAGGTAAATAATCTCCAGCACTTGGTTTTATAACAAAATCAAATTGATGTAATTGCCCCTCATCCTCACTTGCGTTTAAATTAATACCTGATAATATAAAGCCATCTTCATCTACGTCTTGACCAAATTTACCTACAATAGCAGTAGATGATGGTGTACCTCCATATCCTAATAACCAATCAGGGTCTTCTTCAGGAGGCAAGGCTTGCCCATTATAGTGTACATCTAATTTTACTGCTGCATTTGAACCAGTAAATAAATTATGATTAAACAACGCAGCATAATTAGAGGTGTGCATTAAATTTAAAAATGGCTTTATTTGCACTCCATATTCTTGCTCCATATAAATTTCAGTAGAAATTCTCCTAGTAGATATATCTGTATTGTTTATCGTAACATATCTGCTTGGGTCTAAATCCCAAACCCTTCTTCTTTCTGATGTATTATTAAAAAATGGAGTTGTAGTATAATTTTCTGCTACCCTTAAAAGATCTCCAAAGTTTACTTTTATATTCATTGCTCTTGCGAATAGTAAATTATCTATATAAACACGAGGTGTGCCTGGTACTGAATATGTTGATTTTGATAATGCCATCTATAATTCCTTATAATCTTGGTGTTTTTTTCTTCTTTAAGCCCTTATAACTATATGTTAGACTCTTTTTTTGCTCTTTAGAGCTATTAACTTTAAATCGATAAGAATCCCATGTATTTGTATGAGTTTTATCCCATTCATCTGTAACCTTGGCAAATGTTTGATCTACTACTCTAGTACTTACATTTAATTTGCGACCTTTCCCAAAAATAGTCACTTGCCTAATGTTTAAAACCCCTTTATAGGTAAACAAAGTATCTTTAATTTGCGTGCCTGGAAAAAATGTTATAAATATTTTATCATCTGTAATACTAGCACTCTTAACATCTATATTTAAATCTATTGACATTTTACCATAATATTTTATTGTCATAGATAAAATATCACCCTTTGAATCAAAGTCTACATGGTTTTTATATTGTATTAGATTACTCATTCCAGTCCGATGGATATGATAGTGTCAAATTAATAAAGACTTGGGTGTTTTGGTTTAGTCCCATAGTTTCTTCATTTAATTGTAAACTCCCAATATCAGGCATATTAGTGTTAATAGTTCCACCATAGGTCGTGTCATACGAATAATCTGTTTGTCCTCCAAGTGGATTTAATATTGTATACCAATCAAGTAAAAACCAATCATCATCAAATGCACGAATCTTCACAAAAAACCCATCAAAAGACATCCAATTATTTATTATTGATATTTCATCACTAGTAGGAATATAGTCAGTCCAATCTGTACTAAATTCATTAGGTGTAATATTAAGCTTAAAATACGCTCCTGAATTTAATATGTCATAAGCTGGGCTAGATCCGAGAAGTTCAGAAAATGTCGCATTTGGAATTAAAGTGCTGTCATTACCTGTTACTATTGTGTTTCTAAATCCCCATGTATAAATACCTGATAATTCCTCAGAATCAGATTGGAAGAATTCAATATTCCCTACTTGACCATCACCTTGCTCATAATGATGTCTAGTAGATAAAAGTTCAGCATATTGAGCTGCCTCTGGCTCTGGACTTCCATATATTTTTACGTTAATGTCATTCAATCCAGAATCAAAACCATCATTAGCTAAAATTCCGATTGGAGTAAGTCCTGTGCTATCTATGCCACTTGCATCTAAGTTAATTTCTAAGTAATTACTATTTGGATTAGAATCTAAGACCTCTATAGAATGTAGAGTATATTCCCCTGCTGCTTCTAGCCAGGGAAATGTATAATCAATAATATTACCATTATTAGAGTCAAATACCCCTGTAAATAATGGCTGAAAAGTTACATTAGTCCCAACTAAAGTTAGATTATTGTCCTCGTAATCTTGGAGCAACTCAGCCAATGTCGCGCCTTGTTGTGAAACTATAAGACTATCATTAACAGTAAACCTTATTTTATTATTTATATATGCTAAGGTAAAAATACCAGTGTCATCAAGAGTAGTGTCAATTAAAAGATCAGCTACAGGTTCAACTTCATCTGGAGGAATTAGGGCATCAATAGCATTTAAATCATCATCTGTGACAGCAAAGTCGTTATTAATATCTGCATTCATAAAACCTTGCATTGTAAGTTCAGAAGTACTTGGATTATCTATGTAGCTTTGTACTAATTCCACATCTGCCTCAGTAACAACTCCATCAAGATTTGCATCTCCAGGCAAAAAGTCATCCCCCATAGATTCTTTTACATTATTTATAAAGGCTACTAAATCTGACACAGTTATATCACCATCGGCATTTATATCTGCATTTAAAAGCTGTTGTTCATCTAAATATCCACTTTGGAAAACATATCCCCTCAGATATTGGAAGTCATTGATTGCGTAAGCCTCACCATCATTATCAACATCGCCAATTAATACTGTTGGTGCATCAGGTTCTTCTTGCTCTCCAGGGACTGCAACTGCTCCTGATAAGTCGTGCATTTGTATTGCCTTAACAGATACGCCATTCATCGTTTTTGTTACGTCTGTTATCATAAAATATGGAAGAACTGCTTGTTGGTCTCCTACTATATCTGGCAACATAGGAAGGCCTGTAATAGTCATAATGTCTACCCCATAAGGAGAAAAGAATGATTTATACTCATCAGTTCCTAAACTTTTAAAATCAACGATATCTCCTACCTCTAAATCAAATCCTTGAGATAAGTTTAATTTAAAATCTACAATAGTATGTTGATTCTTATGAAGCTCATGCAAGTGGTTTCTTAGTAAAAGTGCTGTCTGTGGATCTTGTATATATGGAGCTTTATGCTCTAATAAAAAATCTTCTCCATCTATTTGGCTGTCGGTCAAGCCATAGTAATTTTTGTAATTTTCTATATTTGGAACTATTCTTTCTTCGGTAACATTTCTATACTCTTCTGTAATATAATCATAACCATACTTTACTCTACATTTAATAGCCAAGTCTTCTATTTTAGTTTTGCTAAATTTATAAGATTCCATGTAATCAACAAATATCGTTTTATCTGAACTTATATAATTATCTGTAATGCCTATAAAAGTAGGGGCTGAATTTTTTATAGATGTCTTATAGTAAGAATTAGAATTTTCACATATTTTCTGTAAAACATCTACTGTTCTCTGTGGTTCATGTAGAGAAAAACTTAAACTATATTTAGAGTCATTTGTATTTTTTGTTATAAATTGGCTTGATGGTACTTGAAATTCTCTTACAAGTAAATCTTTAGCTATATTCTTTGGAATTGTTATTAATTTTTTCGCTGGACTTATATCTTCGCTTTTCAAGTAAAGCCTAGTATACTCATCATTATCTGGGACAAATTCTGTAAAATTAACAACTTCTCCCCCATCAACCTCATCTATACTTATAACATTACCATTAACATCTGTATTTTTTCTACAATATACTAAGCTAATATTCTTACATTGGACATCAACATTTTGAGTTAAATCGCCATATGTCGAATTCTGCTCATAATAAGGGCTATTTTGCCTAAACAAAGTTCCACTTAATTGAAATGGGTATGCAGCAAGTTCTCCTATTTGTATCGTGCTTGTAAATTGATTTAGTTCTAAATCAAAAACGTAGTCAGTCTCTCCTTCTAATGAAGAATCTGCTAATGCCTGACTGCCATCTGCTTCGAAAAACAATTTTAACATTATCTCCGAAGAATAATCCCCTTGTTCTCTATATTTAAGTTTTTTATTGCCGATGTAGTCTAATACATACCTTAGTAGTAAATCATCTTGCGTTATAACTGTAGCGCCATCTGAAAAATCGTCCTCATCCCCAGATGGTCTTTGATTTTTAGATACCACAGTAAGAAGAGCATTGTCCACTCTCCATATTCTATTTTCTGGATTAGGGATGTAATTGTCGTATCTTCCTTTAGCATTTAAGAAGAACTTTTTATTAAGAGCATCTTTTTGATACCAAGTTCTTCTCATTAACATACCTGAAAAATCTGCATAAAAATCAGTATTTAAGTTAAACTCATCAAGAAGATTCTGACTACTAAGTCCAGTCGTGCTACCACTAAATGGAACAAAGTTAAGCAAAACAGACCTTGTGTCGTTCATAGCATAGGAAGAAACCCATCCACTTCTATTCCTCCATTGATTTATATCTTTATCACTATTATCATTTATTGGATAATTAAAGCAATGTCTGTAGTCAATTATTGGACTAGTATCATAGTTCGTGTCTTGAATATAAGAAGCACTAGTATAGTTTCGTGTTGACATTAAAAGCATTGGCGCTATCCTTGTTGGAACTTTTTGTATAGTAAAATAAGCGCCATTGGGGTCATCTACTGTATCAGAGTCGTGTTTGTCGTTAAATCCTTCGTAAGTATTTTTTTCTAAAATTTGTTCTTCACTATATTCTTCTGGGTCAAATTCAAAGTCTGCTACAGCACCATTTATTACGTTTGGATGAAATCCTAGAGGATTATGTCCTTGAAAATTTTCTTTTTCTTCATCTGTAAAGGTAGTTTTAAAAGTCATAGTATCGCCAAAGGTTTGATCTGCTTGTCCAGGGAAAAAACACCAAGCTAGCTTAGGGTGAAACCCATCATATCCTGCGTAGGTATCTGCATACCAGTCATGATGCACTTTTGCAAAAGTAATTAAATTATAGTCAGATGGAGCTTCTATTCCTTTATTGTCTGTAAAAATATCAGAATCGCATTTTATTTCCTCAAACTGAAAATCTATACAAGGATTACTTTGCATATAATGTTCGTCACCCTTACCTGGCAAATCAACCTCAGCCGATTCTCCTCCAATTATTCTCTGCGAAAATTGTATACTACCACTAACATTTCCAATATCGCCCCACTTAGCGCACACTTCTGTAAATAAGTCTGAATCAGAAAAATTTAAACTATTTATATTCTCATTAAGAAAAAATCTAAGATATTCAATCTTGCTATCAGAGCGACTATCAACAGCGTGCTGATTGTGATGGGCTACAGCATTATTTAATTTTGATAGCTCTCCTACGAGTAAAGCCCCTTGATCTAAAAATGGAGAAACGTCCTTTCCATCAATTCTCTCTGCATAGAACCTAACAAAATTAAATTGAGAATAACCATATAAATGATTATATACATCAAATTGTCTGTCAAATGGAGTCCTTAAAATCTTATCATTCGATTGTCTTGGGATATGTTTGTAGACTCTAGCCCCAGCATCTCCTAATTTTACAGTTAAAACATCTTGGTCTATAAGTTGAGTAACCTTTACTCCAGCAAAGCCACTATCTGTTTCTATCCCAATGTCGGTCGAAATAGCAGGGTCTGGCATATCTTTTATTCCAACCCCTGCAACTAAATCTGGTATTACCCAAACCTGATTTTCAAAAAGATTTGGCATATATGATATTGCTGGAGCTTCCTCTAAATGTCCATATAAAATTGGGACTCTTTGATTATTGTATATTTCTTGTGTTTTAGCATCCAAGTAAGATGAGTCGCTACTATCAGAAAATAAAGTATGCTCTTTCTTTGGAAGCTCAGTTTGAAGTGCATTGGATAAATATTCCTCACATTGTAATGTTACTTTTTGTGAGTCTTGATTAAATCTAGCTACTTTTAACATAGCTATCTTGGCGCAATCTGATAAAGTTTCACAACTTCCTGTTTTTAAATAAATCTCTACAGTTGCATTAAGCAATCCATATTTAGCCCTATCTGTAAATCTAAGCCCATCTTTTTCAAAATTATTTAAAGTTACGCTTGTTGAGGATATTTTTATTTTTTTTGTTTTAAAATTTATTGATTCTTTTAAGCTACCTATGTTAAGATCGTAGTCTTCGTAATAATTATCTTCAAAGTACTGCTGTTTTGTTGATATATAAAATGTGTCATTAGCAGATGTTATTATAGCCATAATATCAAATCCACTTACATCATCAATTAAATCCTTTTGTATTTTATTACTAAGAGTTATCATGACATCCCAAAGTCTGCACCTTTTCTAACTGCCTCAGCAATTAGTTCAGGTAATTCTGTTTCTACGAATTCAGAAGAAATTATAGGATTATTTATAACTATCGATGCTCCAGCGCCACCTTGATTCATGGCCTCTAAGTTATCTACGCCAATAGATTGTACAGCATTTCTACTCATAACAAACTCGCCACGCTCTGCTTCTATAATTGTGCCTCCTTGACTATGTCTTCTGCCACCGACTAAACCACCAGTTTCAAATTGCTGCGCCCTTATTTGTGTCGCAATCGCTATCATAGCTGCTGTTTCTAAAAGACCAGCAGCAGCAGATACAAAAAAAGGCCTCCCTTTATCATTGAAATTTTTTCTTACTGCTAAACCAGATCTTACTGCATCTATCACTGCAAGTCCATATTGTACATTAGCCATTTCTCTTGCAGACTTTGCGCCCATTTTCGCAACAGCTCCTAAGCCTTTAATGATATTGTCTGTATTGTCTTTAGCTAATTTTTTACTTTTTTCTTCAGCTTTATTTTTATTTAATATCATTTCGGTTTCTATTTTATAATTTTCTATTAACAACTCTTGCATTTTTGTTTGATGTTCAATTCCATTTATTTGTTCAAAAGTCATTAGAACTTCTCTTTCTTTTAGCCTCTCCAGCTCCTGCTGAACAATAGCGTGCCTATGATTGAGTTCCATGTCTTTCATTTTTGCATCGGTATAGTTCATTTGCGCACCAACATTAAGTTGAAATTGTTGCTCTAATTTAGCCTCAAGTAATGCTCTTTTAGTTGTATTGTCAAATGTTTTTTGGTCACTTTTTATTTTATCTTTATTAAAATCATCATTTTCTTTTAATTTTTTATTTAAGTTCTCTAACTCTTTCGCAACATCTTCAGTTGAGTCTGCAAACATATCTGTCATATCTATTAATTCTGCGATTACAAATGTCGCCCCAAGAATAACGAGATTCTTTTTAGTTGCTTTAGTAAAAAGATTAGTTCCATGTGTGGCCAAAGATATAGCAGTAGTATAAGAAAGATATGCTGTTCCTGCTATTCCGATGGCAGTTGCGTAAGACTTTATTTCCTCTGCATCTATATTGTTTGCAAATTCTTTGGTTGCATTAGCAACAGAGATTATTACAGGTGCTAATATCTTACCCATCCTCTCAGCTAAATCCCCAACTGCATTGTTCATCTGATCCATAGCACCAAGAAGAGTTAATGTATCTCTTTCTGATGCTCCACCCATTTGTGTAGATATAGCTTTTAATGCACTATTTAATCTAGCCCCTGAGCCTGCTGCACCTTCAATCTCAATTCCATATCTTGACATTGAATTTGTTGAAGAAAATACACTTTTTGCAAGCATATCAGTAGCAGTATTTAAATCCATACCTTTTACTGTAGCTAAATCCATTGCTGCTTCTGTTAGTTGAGATATCGCAGCTTGCTCTGAGGTATAAGCAGATACTAGGCTCATTGCTCCTAGTGTTTGTTCGTCTCCAAATCTTGTTGTTGCTTGTAGTGCAGATGCTTTAGCTTTTAAAGAATCTATAGATGACCCAACTAAGCCCTCTAATCTTTTCTCGGCTTGCTCTTGTTCCCCATAAGCTCTACCAAGTTTTAATACGCTAGCATTTACAAGGCTAAATGCGAAAGAAGCAAGTAATAGTTTGGAACGAATAGTCGCAAAACTATTTTCTAAAAGTCTATTGTTTCTTACGCCTAAAGGGGCAAGCTTAGTGTTAGTTGATTGTTCTTTATTTAATCTTGCTAAGGCACGCTCATACGCCTTTGTTCCTTTTTCTAATTTTGTTTGTGCAAGATGTAATTGATCTATAGCACTTTTTAAAGAACTAGCCCCTTGAGCTTCAAATTTTACTGTAATTTTATTTGACATTTTGTTCAGCCTTTTCTTTAATCTTATTAATTACTCTCTTAATGATAAAGGATTTTTGTACCCATCTACCTGGTTGCTCTCCATAAGAGCCAGGATAAGGTTGTATGCCGAAGTTTTCGCAGTATATGTATCGTTGGATATTTTTTTGGCAATCTTTGTCGTATATGACGTTATTGCAAGTAAAAAAAGGAAGCTGAGATTGAACTGATTTTGCTACACTAAAGTCTTTATTATCTCTCAAGTTTACTTCCTTAGTTTCTTCTATAATTAAACGT
>TARA_R100000655_G_scaffold97_2_pt1 | contig 10415 bp, 9 predicted proteins | sample TARA_R100000655 | Tara Oceans TARA_R100000655 (sample SAMEA2622497) | marine metagenome | biome: marine biome (ENVO:00000447); feature: deep chlorophyll maximum layer (ENVO:xxxxxxxx); material: "saline water (ENVO:00002010), including plankton (ENVO:xxxxxxxx)" | depth 90 m
TGATGTCATTCCCCATGTAGCTCCAAGTGCTATAAAAATTCCTATAATCCACACTGCATCTCTAATACTCATTTTATCTCCTTAAGGTCATCAACCCACCTTGTGCAGCTTGACCGTATTGTGCAGCTAATGCACTATCTGTATCTCCTGTGTATAACGCCTGTGCAGCGCCTGGATTTAATGTTTCACTTGAATCAAGTGATGATCCTAAAACTGGTGATGAAGATTGTATAGGAGCCGTTGAAGCAACTTCAGTTTCTTCAACTACCTCAGTGTCTGGCTGTGGAACAACAGGTTGCATGTTATTACTTTGATTTTGCATTGTTGATGGAATTAAATTATTAATTTTGTTACCAATATTCTCTTGCACTCCTTCTATAAAACTTCTTCTTTTAGACGGTCGTAGTGCTTCCCTTTCTAATGCTTCAAGTTCTTGATCTATTTGTTCTATCTCAGGTTTAAATAAATTAAACATTCTTATTATTGCTGCGTTACGTGCACGTTCAGGTAATTTATAATCAATTGCATTTTTAAATACACGCATGTTAAGTGGATTAGTTAATACTTTACCACCAGCTCTCATTAATAAAGTTCCCATAAGTAAAGGAATAAAACCTGGAAGTCCGCCAAGGATTCCTGTACCGGCTGATGCCGCAGCTGCGGTTCCTCCGTGTGCTACTGGTTCAATATTACCAAGTGGCATAAAAGATCTAATTGCACCACGTAAACCAGAAATTTGTGCACGTCTTGCGATGAATGTGCTAATGTCTGGCACACCATATTTAAATACATCTTCTACCATAGCTACCCATGTTTCTAAATCACTAACTGTAGGTAATCTAGCTACATTACTTTCAGCACCTTCCATTATTGCACCAGGAATTACTCCGCCCGGTCTTATAGTAGCAAAATTATCTGGATCAAATTTACCAAAGTCTGTTGCTGTTGGTGCTCTGCCTCCGCCTGTAGTAGGTGATGCACCAGGAAACATTTCTTTTAATGATGCATATTTGTTACCAGCTTTATTATCTAAACCCAAAATAGCTTTAAATTTAGTAAAGTTAATTTGATCTATTCCTTCTTTTGTTCCTTTTTCTACTGATGCTTCAAAAGCATCTTGTAAAAATCTTCTCGTTGTTTGGTTAAAAACATCTGGTCCAACTATATTTTTAAAAGCTCTGATAGTAGATGGGTTGTTAGCATCAAACGCAGTAGCAAATAAATCATCTGCTGCTCTGTGTCCTTGTTCCGCTAATCTTAATGTAAATCCAAACTTACTTACTCCTTCAAATTTTTTAGCTGCTGCGCTATCAAATAATAACATACCATTTGTTGCATAGTTATCAAAATCATCTAATAATCTTCTAGCTTCACTATTACTAACAGTTCCTAAAGATGCTTCTGTAGATTGTTTTAATTTAGTTAAAGCATTCATAACATCAGGATTGTCTTTGTATTTCCTTGCATAAAACTCAATGTCTTTAAACATTTTTTCTAATTCAACTATAGAAAATTTACTACGATTTCCAACTGTCCCTTGTAATGTTTCATTAACCCAATTATAAAATTGTTTTTCGCCTTCAGGAAATTTAGTTAAATTACTTAAACCAAATTCCGGTGATCTAACATCGTAACCATCAAGAATTCTACCTTCTGAATCGAACATTTTTCTAGTCTTAGGCACATCATCTAATAATTCTTCCATGGTATTACGAATAGGAGAAGCATCAATAGTATATCCTGTTTCTTTAGCGTGTCTTCTAAATCTATTTAATTTTCTTTTTAAATTAGCAAGGTAACGAGCTGCTGTTTTATTTTTTGCCATTAATATATTACTAGACATTAATGCATGCGTTGAAATTGTAGGTGCATAAGCGGCAAACATATTGTGCCATAAGTTAACTAACATTTCACCTTGTTCTTCTAAGTTTATTTTAATACCACCACCAATGTATGGAAATCTACCACCTGTTTGAATTGTGGTACCAAAAATAGGGTTACCAGCAGTAGCGATGGAATAAGGTGTACCTTGTATTGGCATTTCACCTGCTCCTCTTTCAATATTACCCCAGTAAAAAGGAAATAAACCTCTTCTTAATTCTTCTATATCATCTAAACCATGTCGACGTCCAAAACCTGTCATGGTAGGGCCACCAGGAAGTATGGATATACCCCCTAATTCTGAAGGAAACTTTCCTTCTACACCGTATCCACCAGTAGGAAACTTATCAACTAATCTTTGTCCTGCTTCAATTTTTTTTAATGAATCACCTTTTACTCCAGCAATTTTTCCTCGAGTAAAATTTCTTAAGCCATTGTATGCTGGTCTAAATCCCATGACCATTGTTCCTAATAAAGCATCTGTAGATGCTAAATCAGCTGAACGATAAAGTCTTGCACCTAAGCCTGGTCTGTTCATAGAATAAGTTACAGGATCACGACCTTCTTGAATAGCTTTAGCTTTAGAAGCTTCATTATATAAATCTAATCCTAGTTCATATCCAAAATAAGCAGATCCTACAGCAAACGCTCCTCCTGCAACACTTGCAAGGAATTTCCAAGCACCTGGTACTGGAGCTCTTGCTCCAATTTTAGCACCTCTTTTAAATACATTAGCAAATTGCCTAGCGCCAGTATTAGTTGCACCATATAAACTACCAGCAGTTCCTAAAATAGTTTCTGCTGCAATTTCTATTTCAGGGAAAGGATTTGGTCTATCACTATCTAAATAAAAAGGATCAGGGTCAACATTTGATATGTCAATTGTTCCGGGTAAATTAAATTCTTGTGGTGCATACCCAGACATTCTAATCATTCTAATAATTGATTGTTCAGCATAATTAAATACTTCCCTATCATTTGTTTTTTCATATTTTTTAACTGCTGCTTGAAACATTTCCGCAGCTCGTGCCCTTACCATTTCTTTAGGATTTTCTTTTCTTAAAATCATTTTTTGCTCAAATGATTTATCCTGTTGTTCTTTTTTTTGTTGATTATTACGATACCCTTGCATGAAAGGTTGGCCAGGAACAAACTTATCTCCTACTCGTCTAATAACTCTTTGAAATGCATTGCCAATAGGCTGGGCCCATGGTTCAACAAACGTTTTTCTATCTTCACGTATCTGTTCTTCCATTGCAGTGATAGGTCTGCCTCCTGGATCAATGCTAGCATAAGTTTGATCAGGTGCTGGCTTAGGCTTACGATCTTCAAATTTATTTACTTTAGGTATTAAATCAAATACTGCCATTTTAATCCTTTAACGATTCAAAATATTCATCTATGTAATCATCTATGTTAGTCTCATCATCTATGATCGTTCCATAATTACTTTCATTTCTTCCTAGAGCTCCAGTTTGTAAACCTTGAGTAAAGATGTCTCTAATATCTTGTGTATTATATACACCGCCCCCTGGTTTAGGAGCACCAGGATAAATAAGCCCTGGTAATTTAATCCATGTTTCTGTTGCAGGTAGTACAACACTTCCAGGATTTTGTGCTTCTTTAATTTGACCCCACATGTTGTAAGACATGATGGCATTATTAATTTTAGCTAAACCACCTCCAGATCCATCGGCTGCACCAAATCTTTTATCAATAAGCTCTGCTGTAACATCTTCGTTAGCAGCTTCTAAACTTCTATTCCAATCTGTTAAGAAATTTTTAAAATATCTAAATTGTTTGTTAACAAGATCATTAGGATTTTTCCATTGAGTTAAATCAATATCATTTTTTGAATCTCTAATAGTATCAGCAAGTAAACGACCAGTAGGCTGTTTGTAACGTGCAACTACCATACCAATTTGGTTTTTGTATTGTTCCATTAAACCAATGTTACTGTTGTCCCAAGGGTTAGCTTGTGCACCAATTTTTAATTTAAGAGATAATGGTGTTTCATATACATCGCCAGCTTTTGTTTGTCCTGTTTGTAAGTTACCAGCTTGATCACGGAAAGTATAAGTTTGTCCTGCATATATACCTTGTGTATCTGTAAACGTTCCATCCCTATTAAGTTTATCTAAATTTTCAATATCAACAAGACGTCCATTTTCGGTGTCCATGTTTGCCATCCAATATTCATCAACTAATTCAAAAGCTTGTTGATAATTTTTAGCCATGTTACCCATAACTTCGGATTCATTGTTACCCATAAAAGGTGCCATGGAAGCAATCTGTTCCCAAGGTGCTAATAAATTTCTTGTTTTTTCAAAAAGAATTCCGGCTGGACCAATATATTTATCTGAATTAAATGTTCCACCGTCACTTAAAGTGGTAATATATTGAAGCATGTCAGCAATAGCTGGAAGACCACGTTCTAATACTCTTGCATATTTTTTATCTGCATCACGACTTCCTGGTGTTTCAGAAGATACTTCATTTGCACCAAACGCTCCAGCTGCTCCTGTTGTAGCAGCATCTAATAAAGTATACATTGGAGGTAATCCTTGTGATGTTAAAATTGAGTTAGCATTCATCATGCCTTGTGATTGATAGTCTTTACTAAAACCAAAACCAGATCCAACAGGTGTGTAACCTATAGGAATAAATTGATTATTTTCATCTAATGCATATTCCCCATCATCAGTCATTTGATATTGAATTTGATGAGGATAAACCATTGTACCTTTTCCTGGTCCAAAAGCATCATCTTTATTAGTGGCTTCTTGTACTAATTCAAAAGCAGCAAGTGCAATTTCTTGATCACGCGCTCTTTTTCTGTCTGATACAGCTAGCATTTGTGGTAAAATTTGTAATCCTGCTTGACCAGCTACATCTAAAAATCCTGCAAGACCACCTTTTAAAGTTTGTCCTGACATTAAAGCTGAACCTAATTGAAATAACATATTAATGTTATCTGAATTACTAGTATCACCTACTAACTGGTTTAATTGCTCTTTTATAGCATTAACTTTACCCATATCAATTTGAGTAATGTCTTCTTGCTCAGCGTAATTAGTAGCACCGTTAGCTAGTGGGGATATTTTTAAATTCATATCCATTTTATTTCCAGGATTAGTTTCTGCAGCCTCTACTTCTTCATTTTTATTAGCAAAAATGTCAGCAGATAATATGTTAGCTCCTTGAAATTCTTCAGTCCCGTTAATTTCTTCTTCTTCATTACCCCCTGTGATAGCAGTCACAGCGTCATTTTTAATATTATTAATTTTATCTGTTATATTGTTTGCTTTATTTTCTATAACTTTTTTATTAATAACATTATTATTTGCATCAACTACTTGATTTTCAACTATAACTTCTTCTTGCGGGTTAGTTATAGGTTCAGGAGCAATTAAATCATACATAGAAGTACCAAGAGCTCCAGCATAAACTGTCTTTAAAGATTTTCTATTTGGTATAATAAATTTTTTAAAACCAGTGTGAGGTCTGGATTTTACGTCCCAAGACCCATCTGGTCTTACTTTAACACCTTTATCCCATTGATTTAATTTTCTTGCTCTGTCTCCAATAACAGCTATTCCAGAAGAAAAAGGTTTTTTAATGTCAAATATTTTTTTAGCTCCTCCACCAGGGGCAAATCTTTGACGTTGAAACATGGGTCTATTTAATATCTTATTCATGCGACCCTTTATTTTGGTTTTTGATTAGCAAATCCTTGATATGCTGCCAAACCTGTAATACCAGCTCCTACAGCCTGTGCCAATGGATTAGTTCCTGGTGCTGTTGACATCGTAATTGATGAAGCACTAGTTGGAGAGCCTTGGAATATGTCGGAAACAAATCCTGCTCTTTGATACGGCTCGTAAAGTTGAGACATTTGTTGTTTAAATTTAGCATCTTCTTGCATTTGTTGATTTTGTTGCTGCAATGTTCCAGTTTGTAATAATCCTGTTACATCAGCTTGTTGCTGTTGCTGTTGTTGCTGTCCTAAACCAGCTGCTAATTGAGCACCTTGTTGTAATCTTTGTTGTTGATTTTGGAAATTCTGTTGTGCTTGTTGTTGTGCTTGCCCATATCCTTGTGCTAATGATTGACCAATTGCTTGTGCTCCTTGTGCTTGAAGTTCAGCACTTTGAACACCTTGTCTTGCACCACCAAATGCTCCAGCTTTAGAAGCTTGTAGATTAGCTTGGTTTTGTGCTTGTGCAATTTGATCTTGAATACCTTGGGTCACATAACTTTGATATGGATTTAAATAATCTTTGTAAGAGTTAGGATCATAAGCTGCTGTAGATTGACCAGCCATTCCTGCCGCTGCATCTATGTAATTTTGATACGTTCCTAAACCTTTTTGTTGCATATTAAAAGCATCTTGTTGATTACCAGTAAATCCAGCAACTTGTTGAGTAGGTATAGCTAAAGGTGTCTGCGCTAATTGACTAGCGGTATCCATAAGCCCTAGCTTACGAGCCTCTATCTCCGGCGCCTCCCTTACATATTGGGTTTGCGTCGTTGTATCAGGTACATCAGGTCCGCCACCAAAACACATTTAATTATATCTCCAAATTGTTCCCATGTTATTAAACTTTAATTTCTCATACAAAGCTGGTCGATCAAAACCCGTACTAATAGGAAGGAGAACTGTGCTTCCTGCACGGTATTGTTTTAATTCAGCCAATAACTTTGTAGCTATTGAGAATGATCTTTCTTCTGGCAACACGTAAAACCATGTTTCAGAAATAAACTCTTCAGGAGAAAACCACCACTCTGACGGAGCAGCACCAATACTTCCAATTAGTTTATTATCTTTGTACACATTATGAATAAATCCTTTTTCATAATGATGTTGCACAGTTGCAGTTACTTTATCTACATCTGGTGTAGGAAAAAGTTCACTGTAGTCATCCCGAAACTTAAATAATAATTTAACTGTTTCAGGTAAATCTTTTATTCCTGGTCTTCTGTATGTAAGAGTCATTACTTTTTAACTCTTCTACCACTTCTTTTAGAAATCTTTCCACCTTTTTTGTAATGCGTTGTTTTTCTTGGTCCCATGTATCTTTGTCCAATAGGGTAACCCATTTTTTCCCTTTCAGTGTCAGTAATAAAAGTTCTTTTAGTTCCTTCAAATCTTTCTGGATGCCTAGCTAATAATTTAGCACGTGGTTTTAGTGCTGGTTCTTTTCTTAATTTTTTTACTTCTTTTGCTAGTCTATCTCTTCTAGATTTAATTTTAGATCCATACTTACCAAGATTTACTTTGTTTAAATCTTTTCCTTTTTCAGCTGCATCTACAATTTTTTTACCAATTTGTGCTAATGTTGTCATATTGCTCCTTCCATCATTGTATTTTCTTCCATCATCATTCCTTGCGGTCCAATCATTTCAGTCATAGTTGTTTCTTCCATTGAACCAAGTCCTTGTGATTCTTGAGAAGGTTGTCCACCTTGTTCAAAGTTCTTCATCATGTTCATCATACGTTCTGATCCTAGGTCGCGATCGCCACCACCAGCTCCTTCTACCGCCGCTGCTGTCATAACAAATTCACCATCACTTAACATCGCTGGTATGTCATCAGATGTCCCGGTTCCTGGGCCCACTGACTCTCCACCTGGTCGCATGTCTAAATCACCACTAGGTGTCATATCACCCATCAATGCCCCAAGGCCACCTTCTTGATAATATCTACGTGGTGTGCCACCTTGATTCATACGTTGAACTGATTCTGTTTCTTGAATTACTTCTTCACCCATTGGTTGTGCGTACTGTTGTGTCATTCTTTGAAGTTGTCCGCCAAGGCCAGTCATAGGTTGATATTGTTGTTCTGCTTGTTGTGCTAAAACTTTTTCTACTACCTCTTGAACATTTTCAATAGTAGGTTCAACACCTTGTCCTTGTAAATATTCTGCTGCATATTTAGCAATAGCATTCATATTCATACCTTCTTCTACCGGACCACCTTCCGCGTACTCTGGGTAGTAATAAGGATTTTCTGTATCTGTGTATATTTCTTTTACTTTATCTGGATCTGACCATTCACCAAACATAAATCTATCAGGGTTACGACCGTATAACATATTTAATGGTGGACCTTTTTTCTTTGCTTTTTCTGGTGGATTAAATAAAAACTCACCCATCATTGCTGCTGAAGGTGTAGTAGCATAAGCTAGTTTTCCTATTTTATCTTTTCCTGCTAATGCAAATGGGTCCATTGCTTGTTTTAAATTTGGATTTTTGCCTAGTGCTGCAATTCTACTTGCTTCTATAGCTCTTAACCTAGCTGCTTCCTCAGCGGCTTTTACTCCTGCTTCTGTAGCTGGGTTTAAAGCACTAGCGGCTTTTTGAGCTGCTGCTGCAGATTGACCTGCACTTAACATACTTCCTAAACCACTTGTTATGGCGCCACTTGCAGCCCCTGTTAAAATTCCTTTTCCAACATCAGTGCCTCTGGCTGCGGCTGATAGTCCTCCTGTTCCTCCACCTATTAAGGCTGCTAATATTAATGGATGCATCTATACGTCTCCTGCTTTACCTTCTAGTATTTTATGAATTGCTGCCTGGATAACAACATCTTGCTTGATGTGTTCCGCTTTTGTAGCAGTTGCAGGATTTGCAACATCATCTTCAGCCTCTTTAGCTGAACCGTATTCTTGTCCTGTTTCCGTATTGGTTATAGTAATTTCTGCCGGAACAACAATCTTAGGTATTTGTTCCCCGTTGATCTCGACGTATTCTACTACTCCGTCATCTTTTATAGGCATATTCTCTCCTTATAGCAAGTATTTTGTGTCTTTTCAACCATTATGATATCTCCAATAAACTTAAATACACAGTGATTGGCTGTGCGTTTGTGTTAATTTTTAATATATCCCCAGCTTCTAATACACCTATATCACCAGAACCTAGATAAAACCATGATTTTGTGTATTTATCGGCTACAGCGCCATCATAAGCAATGGTTGTACTATTAATTTTTAACGTCAATTGTGCTGCTCCCCCTGACCCATTATAAACCCATGCTGTTTTAATGATAGCTGTCGTAGCTGTAGGACATGTATAGATACTATGGTCACCCGTAGATGACTTAGTTACCATTACTTTTTTATATGCGTTAGCCATTATGCAATAAACCAGTTAAAAGCTTCGTCATCATTACGAAGTGTTTCTGGTGTGTAAGAACTATTTAATAGTTGAACTAATTGATCTAGTGTTTGTATTAACTGATTAATCTGCGCTTCACTATATTCTGAAGGTGCTTGTGGTAATCGTGGTATATTTATCTGTGCCATTATCTCATTCCATCTGGTTGTACATTTGCTCTATAAGTTCCATATCGCCATGTAGTATCAATGGCTGAACTAGATATTTTTAAAGAAGCTTGTCTTCCACGAGCACGTGTATCTACTTTAGTTGTTGATGTTGTAATATTATAGGGACCATTAGTAACACTATTGCTAGCAGGATATAATTTAAAATTAAGTTCTACATTAACATTTCCTTTTTGATTTTTAAAATCAGGAATAAATCTTTTTATTGACATTAAATTTTCCCCTGCCTGTGGTAAAACAAAATCGCCTGAAGTAATATGTGATGCTAAAGCTACTCCATCTGCATCATTTCCATTTTCTTGTGCATACATATAGCTTCTTCCAGCAGTAAGTCCAGTTATTGTGCTAATAGTAGAAGTTGTATCTGTAGATGAATAGTCTAAAGCATATGGAAAACCATACACTCCTTTATCAGCCCATGAAGATCTAGATAAACTTCCAACGCTCCAAACTTTTTCTTGGTAATTATATGTTACACAACGATCAATAACATTAGATCCACTAGAACAATAAAACCAAGTAACTTCATTAAACTCTGTATTTAATCCAGCAAACGTATCTTTTTGTGATGCTTGGTCTATATCTTTAAAGACGTAATCTTCCACGCTGCATGGTATTTTTTGAACCGAACCATCAAACATGAAAAAAGAATCAATGCCCATCCAAAAAGATCTACCATTAGATTCTACAGCTGCGTGCTGTCCTACACATCCACAAGCAGAACCTAGTTGTTGAAAACCAAAAGTAAATGGAGCTCCAATTAATTGCATTTGATATAGTGCAGTATCGGACCAAATTAATACAGCACCACGTGAACGTTTAGCTGTAACAAGTTTAGATCCATCTGTTAATCTTTGTGAGCCTGCAGTGTTAGTAGCAGTTGGTGCCCATGTTGCCGGATCTTCTTGATCTGACCATCGAATAAACATATCATCTCTAGTTGATGCAGTGCCTATTGTTGTTTCTGTTCCAAAACAAATAATATGTCTATCAGTACCAGAAACTAATACAAATCTACTAGATGTTGGTGCACCTGAAACAGCAGTTCTATTTGCACGTTGAACTGTTGAAGTACTGGCTGATGTATCCCAGTAGTATAAACTTCCATTAAGCTGTTGTGCTAATACGTCTTCTCCCCAATTATCCAAGGACCATTTACCTGAGTCTAACTGTACTGAGTCTGGTGCT
>TARA_R100000655_G_scaffold69824_4_pt1 | contig 10409 bp, 8 predicted proteins | sample TARA_R100000655 | Tara Oceans TARA_R100000655 (sample SAMEA2622497) | marine metagenome | biome: marine biome (ENVO:00000447); feature: deep chlorophyll maximum layer (ENVO:xxxxxxxx); material: "saline water (ENVO:00002010), including plankton (ENVO:xxxxxxxx)" | depth 90 m
TGGGGATGAATACCAACATCCTTTATCACGAAGCAACTTTTAGTGATTCTCTATCTGATAAAGCTTCAGAAACCGGACATTCATCTGCAAAAGACGCTGCACGGGTAGCCACAGAGGCTCAAACCAAATTGTTGGTGATCGGACATTTTTCAGCGCGTTACACCAATGCACACTTGTTATTGAAAGAAGCCAGAGAAGGTTTCTATCCGGCTTGGCTAGCAAATGAATTAAGACCAATTTTCACAGATCCTACCCATGAAAGAGGAATTGTTAAAGCAAAAGTTGAGTTAAAAGATCTTACTAAGGATTCCGGAAGCAGTAGTAACTATAGCAAAGGAAGCAACGATCGCAGAGGCGGTGGAAGAAAGAATTTCCGCCCCAGAAGAAAAAGTGGTGGAAGTAATTACAGAAGTAATAGCCGAGATCGAAACAGTGGGTATAAAAGTCGAAGGCCGGATAGTGAAAGACCTGCAAGCAATGACGAAAACCGCTGGAATAAGGATTCAAGCAATCGTTCAAGATCTTCATACAGAGATCAGGACAGATTTTAAATTGAAACGCATTGGGTAAGAAAGAAACTAAAAAGGCCGTCGATAGAAGATTAATTCGGCGGCTTTATTTTTATATAGAACCATACCGATGGTTTGTAGTGCTTGCCATAGCTTTGACGCTAACAGCAGCCTTCTTGGGTACGGTACGCCCCAAACTTACTCAAATTGCTGTTGATGATTATATAGCGTTCAAAGATCTGGAAGGATTACTTAAGATCATTGGATTGCTTTTCCTGGCTCAGATCGGTGAGTTTGTTCTTCAGGTTATCAATACATACATCACGCGATGGTTTGGACAGGGATCATTATTCTCGCTTAGAAACGCCGTTTTCAAGAAGATTCAGCATTTAAACGTTCAATTTTTCGATAAGAATCCCATCGGTAAACTCATCACAAGAACCACCAGTGATATTGAGGCGCTTAGCGAACTTCTCTCTGATGGTGTGGTAGCCATTATTGGGGATTGCTTCCGGATCATATTCATACTGTATTTTATGTTCGGCATGAGTTGGGAACTTACTTTGGTTACCATCGCGATCTTACCATTTTTGTTTTACGCTACGTTCTGGTTCAAGAACAAAGTTAGGATCTCTTTTTTGGAAGTTAGAGATCAAATTGCTCGATTAAACTCTTTTGTTCAGGAGCATATCAACGGAATGGATATTGTTCAGCTGTTTAACAGAGAAAAAAAGCAGCATGATAAATTCAAAGATATAAATGCAGCTCATCGAAAAGCCCATATTGAAACGATTTTCTACTTCTCCATTTTTTGGCCTTTAGTTGAAATGATGGCAAGTTTTGCAATGGCGTTGGTTGTTTGGTACGGCGGAGGTCGTGCGTTGATGGGAGGAGTAACCTTTGGAGTTCTGCTGGCTTTTATTCAATATTCAAGACAGTTTTTTATGCCGATCCGTGGACTTTCCGAAAAGTTCAACACACTTCAATCTGCGTTAGCTTCTTCGGAAAGAATTTTCAATGTAATGGATATTGAAACAGAAGTTCAGGAACCGGATGAACCCAAAACCATTTCTGATCCCAAAGGTCAGATCACTTTTGAAAATGTGTGGTTCAAATACAATGAAGATGGCGAAAAAATTCTCAAAGACGTTTCTTTTACCGCGGCTGAAGGAGAGACCATCGCCATAGTTGGAGCAACCGGTGCAGGAAAGACTACCATCATTAATTTATTACTGCGATTTTATGACATCCAGAAAGGAAGTATAAAACTGGATGGAGTTGATATTCGAGATCTGAGTTTGAGTGAGCTTAGATCCAATTTCGGATTAGTTTTACAAGACAATGCGTTGTTCTCAGGAACCATTTTAGAAAACATCACTTTGGGTAATCCTGATATCAGCAGGGAAGAAGTGATCGAAGCTGCACATAAAGTGGAAGCTCATCGCTTTATAGAAAAATTGAAAGGAACCTATGATTACAAACTCCGTGAACGTGGAGCTTCGCTTTCTATGGGACAAAAACAGCTGATCTGTTTCGTTCGCGCTTTGGTCTACAATCCTCAGATATTGATATTGGATGAAGCCACTTCCAGTGTGGATTCCGAAACAGAAGCTTTGGTGACTGCTGCCAGTGATAAAATGATGAAGGGGAGAACCTCCATTGTAGTGGCTCACCGACTGTCAACAATCCAGGGAGCAGACAAAATTCTGGTGATGCATAAAGGGGTGATCAGAGAATCCGGTTCTCATCAGGAATTGATTCTTCAGGAAAACGGCTTGTACAAAAAACTCTACGAATTACAATATAAAGATCAGCTTGTAGAAGGCTAAGGGTTTGAATATTGAATATTGAACAAGGAATATTCAATAATGAAGTGGAGATTTTTAATCCTGTTTTGTCATTTTGAGGCTACTGCCAAAGAATCTGCACAGTTTAGTTCAGAGCAATAGGAGAAAACTCAGCCTTTTAATAGATATAAATAAGAAAAAGCGCATGTGAGACGCTTTCTGTAGGGTAGGCTTAAGTAATTGCTTTTTATATATATTTTTATATAATTGTAATTAATCTAAATGGTAAACTTGAACTAAACTGATTTTGAAGTCGTTTGATTATAGTTTCATTTACCAAAGACTAATAACTTTATTGTGGAGATAGATTATGTTTAAGCGCCTTAGTTCAATTCTATTTTTTTTAAGTTTTTCATTTGCTCTTCAAGGTCAAATCACAATACAAAGCAATGGCAATGTTTCTGTTAACAAAACATTGAAAGTTGGGAATCCTAGTTCCTCTTACCAACAATTAGGGGTTAAATGTGGATCCTCCTGTGGTAGTTCTTTTATTAAGTATGGCATTTACGTAACCAATGAGGATGGAGCAAGCCAGAGATACGGTATTGATAGCAGATCATTGGGTTCTGGGAGTAATTATGGAATCAGGGGTTACGCAGAATTTGGGAGTGTGAACCGAGGTATTGTTGGGGCAGCTTCAGGTTCAAATAGTTATGGTGGATATTTTACTAATGGAATTTACGTAAGTGGTGGTATCACGCAATCATCGGATGAGCGTTTGAAAAAAAATATTGAGCCACTTGAAGGAGTATCAATCCTATCAAAAGTTCTTCAACTTAATCCTAAAAAGTTTGAATTTTTTACTAAAGAAGAACTTAAACAAAAAGGGTTACCGTCTACTTATTCTACTGAAGGGACTCATTTTGGGTTAATTGCACAGGAGTTGGAAGAAGTATTCCCTGAATTAGTCAGTAATGTAGTTCATGATATTAATCAGGATCAATCCGAGCAATTAGAAATAAACAGTGAACCAACGCTAGTAACTACAAAAGCTATAAACTATCAAGAACTTACAGTAGTACTATTAGCCGCTTTGCAAAAACAGCAATCTGATTTAGATATGTTGAAAGCTGAGATTGAAGCATTAAAATCTCAATTAGGTATAGAGAGGTAACTGTTATGGAATGTTATTGGATTAACAATAATAAGTACAAGCTTAGTATGCTACTACTTATTATTCCGTTTTTATTGAATGGTAATTGTAGTACTAATACAGATGTTGAAGAAGGTCCTGTTCCATTTGAGATATTGAAAGAGTATGTAAGTTATTCTACAAACGGTGAGAGCGAATCAATAAATAAGTGTGATTTTGATTACTCAAACGTTGAAAGACCAAGTTACAGTGAAAAATTATCAGGTATCGAACTAAAAATTAAGAATTCGTCTGATTTTGAAACGTTTATAGAGTGTAATGATTCTGTTAGTATCGATTTTCAAAAAGAATTTATAATAGGTGGGTTAACTTCTTTGCAGGGTAATTGGATATATGTGAATGATCAAAAATTAGAATTTAAAAATGATACTCTTATTTATCATATAGGAATTTTAAGAGGTTTTAATGCTCAACCTTCAAGAGGAATTTACATGATCAAAGTGCAATCAATTAAATACTCTGAATATCCTATTTCTTTTAATGTGTACTGGGAGGAAGGGGAATGAAAAAACTGATCGTTTGTTGTATAATAAATTTAATTCCTTCTCTTTTATTTGGTCAACAAAACCAACATTATTTTTGGTATAAAGGGGATAAAAAGGTTCTGAACGAAATTGAAGATAAACGATATTTATTGTTTGATTCTAAGCCTGATAGAGTTCAATTATCAAAATCTTTACAGGTAGACATCAATCAAGTTGGAGAATTTGTAAAAGTTTCAATCGAAAATAGTACTCTTAATGATACCTATTGGAGTGTTGTAGAAGGGAAGATATTAGACTCGAAAATAAATTTACCTGGGTTATTGTATTCATCTCCATTCTACTACACTAACGAAGGTGATGAAGCAGGGTTATCTCATCTTTTTTATGTAAAACTTAAAAACCACAAGGATAAAGTATATTTGGAGAGCCTTGCTGAAGCTAATAATGTGGAAATTTTGCATCAAAATAAGTTCAGGCCCTTGTGGTACACTCTTGCTTGTACTAGTTTTTCTACCAGAAATGCTCTTGAAGTGGCTAATTTATTTTATGAATCTGGATTATTTGCTGCAGCTGAGCCTGATCTTATGCCCATAAGTCTAACTCAGTCAGTTAACGATCCTTTTTATTCAGATCAGTGGAATCTTCAAAACACAGGGCAATACAATGGCACTTTTGGAAGCGACATAAAAATTATAGATGCATGGGAAATAACACACTCTCATTCAGGAATTGTGCTTGCAGTTATTGATCATGGCATAGAAATGAATCACCCTGATTTACCGAATATGTATACTCTTAGTTATGATACCTATTCAGGAACTTCTCCAAGTACTTTTCGTAGTACAGTTAATCATGCTACTCCTGTCGCTGGTATTGCAGGTGCAAATATTGATAACAATGAAGGAATAGCAGGCATTGCACCAAAAGGTCAACTTATGTCCATTAGTAATTCATTATTTACTTATCCAGGCATAAAAGAGGATCTAGCAGATGGGATAGATTATGCGTGGGGGAATGGAGCACATATTATCAACAATTCGTGGGGTGGAAGTCCACTTATAGGGCAGGTAATTGACGATGCTATCGATAATGCTGTTAATCAAGGACGAGGAGGGCTTGGTACGGTTGTTGTTTTTTCTTCTGGAAATGAGAATAAAAGTTCCATTGATTATCCATCCTCAAATGTTGATGTTCTTGCAATTGGGGCTTCCAGTATGTGTGACGAACGTGCTTCTTTAACATCTTGTGATACAGAAGATTGGGGTAGTAATTATGGGAATGGTATAGATCTAGTAGCCCCTGGTGTTTTAATTCCAACAACTGATAGACAGGGAAATATAAGTTATAATGATAAAGCACCACTTCATCCAGATTATGGTGGAACACTTATTTTAAATGACTATAGTAATAAAGATTATACCATTTGGTTCAATGGTACTTCTGCTGCGGCACCACATGTTTCAGGTATTGCATCACTTATTTTATCTATAAATAATACACTTACCGTGCAGCAAGTCCGTAATGCTATTGAAAGCTCGGCTGAAAAAGTTGGCAATTATACATATGGAATAGGATTAGGAGAACAATCGGGGCTTACTTGGAATAATGAGATGGGCTATGGTCGAGTAAACGCTTATGAAGCTCTTATTTATACAATTGAAAACTATGGAGCACATGTTGGAGATGAAAAAAGTCAAGTAACTATCCTGCTAAAGAGCAATCTTTCTTTACAGGAAGATATTACACTAGAAAGCGGGTCTAATTTAACAATTGAGCCTTTAGGTACGATTACTATTTCTTCAGCTAATGGTTCGGTAACAATTGGTGGTACAGGAAGCAGCGCAAAAAGTATTGGAGATGGTGGTAATGATAATATTCAAAATGATGAAGAGAAGGACTCAAATGCTGGACTTCCGAAAAACTATTCTTTATCTGATAATTACCCAAACCCTTTCAATCCTACAACAGTTATAAAATATGAGCTCCCGGAAAGTGGAATGGTAGAACTTTTAGTATTTGATTTACTAGGCAGGAAAGTAGCAACGTTGGTTGATGAGTATGTAACTAAAGGTAAGCACCAGATAGTATTTGAAGCATCTAATCTTTCAAGTGGTATTTACATATATAGGTTGAAGGTTGGCGATTTTCTTCAAACTAAAAAAATGACTTTAATTAAATAGTAGTCATTTCAGATATCGTTAATCCAACTTAAAGTAAGTTTTTAAAAATTGAATATAAGATATTTTTTTACTTCTTCCTTGCACGTTCTCGTCTATCCAACTCTTCGCTTAACATAAGATATTCACGAGACGCATCGTTGGTGATGGAAGTGTTTTCATGGGCTCTGCGAACTAAGTAGGGGAAGGTGTTTTCAACAGAACCGTATGGTAGATATTTCATGCTTCTGACGCCCTGAGTAGCTAGATTGAAGGTCAGATTGTCACTCATTCCGTAAAGCTGGCAAAACGAGATATTCGGATGATTCTCAACTTTATTTTCTTTTATCAATTCCAGTAGCATGATGCAACTTTCGCGATTGTGAGTAGCACAGCAAAAAGCCATGTTGTCCCGCTCTTTGAAACTGTAAATTATGGCTTCATTGTACGCATCATCTGTATCACCCTTTGTAGGATAAACCGGATCTTCCAAGCCAAGTTCTTTGGCTCGTTTAGATTCTTTATCCATGTAAGCGCCACGTACGATCTTTGCTCCTAAAACCGATCCTGCTTTTTTCAATTCCTGATGATGAGAAATCAATCGATCTCGTGAACTTTTCAAATACATCTGATAGGTGTTGTAAACAATCGGAGCTTTGGTATTATACTTTTTCATCATATCCAAAACCATGCTATCTAAAGCGCCTTGAATCCAGCTCTCTTCTGCATCCACAAAAATACTGGTGCCGTTTTCATGAGCTGTTTTGCAAATCAGATCGAACCGTGCATTAGCCCGTTCCCAATCAATGACTTCAAGTGGAGTTTTAACCGAGGAAGGGTTACTATATTTTTCTAAAAGCTCAAAATCCGCAATTGCTGTAATTTTCATGCTTATAAGTGGAATGGAAGCACGACGTCCTGCAAAGCGGATAGCTCTTAAAAACTCTTCCGTTACAGCTTCGTATTCCTCTTCAGAGTCTTTGGCTTCTGCACCATAATCCAGAACAGTTTCAACACCAAATTCAGCAAGATTATCAACAACGGGAATACAATCTTTCAGATCTTTACCGCCACAAAAAACTTTGTAGAATGTGTTATAAACTATTTGGTCAGCAAATGGAATTTTCCATTCTACGGCAAACATTCCTAGTTCACTCATGCTCAATACCAAATCCGGATACTGGTGCATGATTCCATAGATCCACTTTGCAAGTTTTAGATCCTTTGTGGATTTATACTTAAAAGCCGTTTTTGTATTTGTGAGTAGTTCTTGCATGAATTAAAATGAAAGCGCTTTTTTGGGCGTGTCAATGATAACAAAAATTTAATTCAATCCATCACTTGCCACCCAGAAATAATGTGTACTTCCATAATCCGAAATAAGAGCTTTTGGTTTCCGAATTCTTTTCTTGAAAAGTGTTTTTAAGTTGGGAGAATAATCTGCCTGAAATTTCTACATGATTGAGATTCATCCATTGTTCAAAAACTTTTAGAGGAGTATGATCGAAATCGACTACTGCAACCAAACCATTTTGTGTTAATGAATTGTGTATCAATTCTAAATAATTGTGATCATCTCCGAACATTGTCAGGGAATAAGAGCACAAGATAAGATCAAAGGGATCGCTGCTGTTTAAAAAAATATTGAGGGTAGTGTGAGCTAATTCTATATGATCAAAGGACTTTATTTTAACTGAAGCTTTGTTAAGCATTTCTTTAGAGGCATCAACTCCAATGATCTTGGCCTCAGGAAATCGCTCAGCAAGTTTGACGAGATGTTTTCCTGTTCCACAACCCAGATCTAATACTCTTTCGGGTTGAAAATCGTTTGGAATTACTTCAAGTAAACGATCACGGCCAAACAAAATACTCCATCTTGTAAGATCGTAGATCTTTGAATGTACTTTGTAATATGAACTTACCGAGTCAAACATCAATTTCAAGTAGAAAAGTGGATGGATAGGTTCCAACTCTATCGTTCTTTGACAGAAATCCCTTAGAAACAGGTAATGACTTAATTTTACTTTTCACTAAGGTTGGTAAAAAATCCAGATTTTGATGAACGGATCTCATCAGAATTTTGGCCTTGGGTTTAGCCGATCGTAGAATTGAAATCCATTCTTTATCCAATTCATCAGTTCCATTTCCAATAAGCCAATCCTGATGATCTAAAAGAATAAAATGAGAATACTTCTGGTCGGTAAAATCCAAAAAATCAGTCAATGTACCGGTTGAACGAGAGAGCTTAGAAAGCTGTGATCGTATGGATCCAAAGTGTTCTTTTTTAAGGTAATTCGGGCAACAGTTTTTGGAATAGTAACCATCCAAATAAAGTCGCCAGAAATAATTTTTATTCACTCCTTGGTTAACGAATATGTTATAAAGAGTCTCTCTCATATATTCATTCAGATCAACCATACCCGTGCTTTGAGTTTCAGGAATGCCTGCAAACCCTAAAACCAGATCAGATTTCCAGAAGTGTTTACTTAGACCTTTCCACAAAACCGGTTCAATGGTATTCAAAAAAATATCTTTTCTGACGGTAGTACTCTCTTCTCTAATAATTTTGTCGATGGAAACTCTGAGTCCTTTTAAGTCAATTAAAAAATTGAGGAAACGAGCGAAATTTCCGGTTAACCCGTGTGAATAAAATCCCTTTTTTGGGCTGAACCACTCTTTTTGAAATTTCCAGTATTTATAGGTGTTCTCTTCTAAAAGAGGTTCAACTGATTCGAAAATAGTCTGATAATATTCATTCTTTCCGGTCAAAAAGAGACGCTCTAAGTACTCATGATTTCCATGCCTAAACAGAGCGCATTTCAAATCAAATAAAGCCGTTTGATAGGGATTAATATCCACACAATGAACTGATTTTGGAGAGTCAAGAAGGTAATCGAACGCATTATCTCCTGCGCTCGTTATCATGAGGATATCGCTAGTGGAGTCTGAATTAATTAAAATTCTATCAATTTCGGGATCTTCCCAACACGTATTGTATATAAGAAAATGAGACGTAAGGTATTTAAACCAAAGATTCGTTATCGAATTTTTCATTAATCAAACTTAGCATATTTTTTAGGAATCTACAGAGTATTGATCCTATCAATTTGCTATCAAATTCGTATTTTTAAAATTATTAATAAGGAAAATTATGAGTACATCAGAAAGAAAGAAAAGAATTGAAGAAGGGTTGGAAAAGGCAGGAGACATTCTTGAGCAAAAAGCTATAGAAAGTTATGATAAAGCTCTGGACAGACTTCAATATGAAAAAGATCGTCTGGAAAGAGAATTACGTCATGAATACAGAAATGCTCGTCGGTATGTTAGAGCCAATCCGGAGCAAGGTTTGGGTGTTGCATTTGTAGCCGGACTTTTTCTTGGTGTATTACTTACCAGAGGCGGAAAAGACTAATTAACTGAACGAATGGGAATAAATAAAGATCATTTAAACGAACTCTATGAGCGCGTGGATTCGCTCAGGAGGTATCTTTGACTACGACAAAAGAAAAGTCCGCATAATAGAACTTACTGAAAAGACTCAGGATCCAGAATTTTGGAATGATCCGTCTTCTGCACAAGCAATTATGAAGCAGATGGATAACGAAAAAAGTCTGGTACAATCCTGGGATGAGTTAAATGAACTCAGAGACAGCATCAACGTATTTCTTGAATTCGAAGAAATGGGTGAAGATGTTGAAAGTGAGATCAATGCAGAATATGCCAAGCTCGAGAAAAAGCTGGAAGCTCTTGAGTTACGAAATATGCTCAATGGTCCGGATGATCAGAGAGATGCAGTAGTTACATTTAATCCGGGAGCTGGCGGAACAGAAAGCCAGGATTGGGCTCAGATGTTATACAGAATGTATGTTCGCTGGGCTGAAAAAAATGATTTCAAAGTTTCCAATATTGATTATCAGGATGGAGATGTTGCCGGATTAAAATCTGCGACTATTGAAGTACAGGGAACCAATGCTTATGGTTTTTTGAAGGCAGAAAGTGGAGTACATCGATTAGTTAGAGTTTCTCCGTTCGACAGCAATGCAAGAAGGCACACTTCTTTTTGTTCTGTTTTTGTTTCGCCTTTGATCGATGATTCTATTGAAGTGAACATCAACGAAAGTGAAGTAGAACTTCAGCGCTTTCATTCCAGTAGTGCGGGTGGACAGAATGTGAACAAAGTTGAAACAGGAGTTCGTTTGATCTGGGAAGGCGAGCTTTCTGATGGCAGGATCGAGAAAGTAGTTGCTGAATGTCAGCAG
>TARA_R100000655_G_scaffold24954_2_pt1 | contig 10398 bp, 17 predicted proteins | sample TARA_R100000655 | Tara Oceans TARA_R100000655 (sample SAMEA2622497) | marine metagenome | biome: marine biome (ENVO:00000447); feature: deep chlorophyll maximum layer (ENVO:xxxxxxxx); material: "saline water (ENVO:00002010), including plankton (ENVO:xxxxxxxx)" | depth 90 m
GTTTTGCAAAAACTTATAGAAAGGGGTGTTGTTACTCGTGGTGGTGGAGGACCCAATGAAAGTGGGGTATTTGACCCCTTTGAAGGACCTGATTTAATAAAACGTGAACAAATAATAACGCCTGGTAGCATAAAACCTAGGATAAAGCTAAAAGTAAAACCAAAAACTAAGTTTAGCTCTGGCGGTATCGTTTTTCGTAAGAATTCATTTAAAGGAATATTCTAATGTCTGTACCTCCAAATCAAATGACTGCAATGGTTGACTCAGCACTGGAAGCAGTTCCTGGTGTTGAAGTTGAACTACCTGAGATAGAGGACTTTGCTGGTGGAGCAGAGGTCATAGAAGGACCAGACGGTGCTATTGTACAAGCAATGGAAACAATGGGTGTAGAAGTTCAAACTGAGCAATACGACCATAGCGCAAATCTGGCAGAGGTTCTGGATGACACTATTCTTGGAGAAATTTCATCAGAACTCAGAGGACAATATGAGGCAGATCAAGAGTCTCGAGCAGAGTGGGAAGAGGGGTACACTAAAGGACTAGATCTCTTAGGAATTCAGTATGAAGAGCGAACGCAACCTTTTCAGGGTGCATCAGGAGTCACGCACCCGATCATCGCAGAGTCAGTAACTCAGTTTCAGGCACAGGCGTACAAAGAACTTTTACCCTCTGGAGGACCAGTACGCACAAACGTATTAGGAATGCAGGACTCTGAAAAAGAAGCGCAAGCTGTTCGCGTCAAAGATTTTATGAATTACATGCTGATGGAGGTGATGGAGGAGTTTGATCCAGACACTGATCAGATGTTGTTCTATCTACCTTTGTCAGGTTCAACGTTCAAGAAGGTATACTTTGATGAAACAAAACAAAGACCCGTTTCTAAATTTGTACCAGCGGAGGACTTGGTTGTCTCTTATGCGGCAAGCGATCTCGCGACTGCGTCGCGCATCACACACGTTCTTCGTATGGACGAAAATGAAATTCGTAAGTTACAGGTTGTTGGTTTCTACAGAGATGTTGATATTTCGGCTGACTATGAAGCGGATTCTGACCCGGTCAAATCGAAAGTAAACGAGTTAGATGGTGTTGAAAAAAGTGTAACAGAAGACTTATATACTGTGCTTGAAATGCACGTCAATCTTGACATTGAGGGTTTTGAGGATGTTGATGCGATGGGAGAATCTACCGGCATCAAGCTACCTTACATTGTTACGATGGATCAAGGAAGTGGAGAGATTTTAGCGATCCGTAGAAACTACGAAGAGAACGATATGTTGAAAAAGAAAGTATCGTACTTCGTGCACTACAAGTTCTTGCCTGGTCTTGGTTTCTATGGCTTTGGTTTGATTCACATGATCGGTGGGCTAGGTAAAGCAGCAACGTCAATACTTAGACAACTGATCGATGCTGGCACATTAGCGAACCTACCATCAGGTTTCAAAGCTCGTGGGATCAGAGTTCGTAACGACGATGAGCCGATAGCACCGGGTGAGTTCCGTGATATTGACGCACCAGGTGGTGACATTAGAAACAGTATTATACCGTTACCTTACAAAGAGCCGTCGGCAACACTTGGACAACTTCTTGGTGTCTTGATTGAGTCTGGTCGTCGTTTTGTTTCGATAGCGGACCAACAAACTGGGTCACCCGGATCACAGTCACAACCAGTTGGAACCACTGTTGCATTGCTTGAGCGTGGCATGAAAGTCATGTCGGCCATACATAAGCGGTTGCATTATGCACAGAAGACAGAGTTCAGGATTCTTGCTCGACTGATTCGTGACAACATGCCACCGTCGTACCCATACTCGACAGGTGTTGATGCAGGGATCAAGCAGTCTGATTTTGATGATCGTGTTGATATTCTTCCGGTCTCTGACCCCAATATTTTTTCAATGGCACAACGAATAACGCTGGCACAGACGCAGTTACAGTTAGCACAATCAAATCCAGAGTTACACAATTTACAAGCTGCGTACAAACGTATGTATCAAGCTTTGGAAGTGCAGAATATCGATGAAATACTGCCAGCAAAAGCACAGCCACAGCCAACAGATCCCGGTATCGAAAACGCTCGAGCATTGGCAGGTGAAATACTTCAAGCTTTTCCTGATCAGAATCACGATGCACACATTGCAGCACATACTGTAATGATTGTTTCTCCAATTGTTCAGGCATCACCTAGTGTCTATGGAATGCTAGTTTCACATTGTATGGAACATATATCCTTTAAAGCCAGAATAATGGTGCAGGAGGAAACACAAGCCGAGCTACAGCAGGTCGCTCAACAAAGTCCAGCTATGGCACAACAAGCCCAAAGCATGGTTACACCACAAATGATTGAATCTCGTGTGTCCGAAGTGGAGGCTGAATTAATTGCCGCATTTATGCAATCAATCCAACCACAGGGACAGGAGCAGGATCCGCTAGTCGGGATTAGACAACAGGAGTTAATGATTCGTGCTTCTGAAGTAGAAAGACAGAGACAGTTGGATCGTGAACGAATGAATTTAGAACAGCAAAAATTACAGCAAAGAGCCGTGACCGATGCTGCAAGACTAGAGTTACAGGAAGATATTGCAGATCAACGTGCTGAAGTTAACCTCACAAGGATACAAGCACAACAAAATAGAAATTAAGGAAAGGTTATGATCTTTGAAGCCATAGCCGTCGTTCAGACTGCAAACACCGCAATCGGTGCTGTTAAAGAGCTTTTGGGTAATGGAAAAGATATAACTGATTGTGCAAAACAATTAGGTCAATACTTTGACGCTAAATCACAGATTCAAAAAAGGGCGGGTACTTCTAATTCTTCTGGATCTGATTTGGAGATGTTTTTAAACTTAGAGAAGTTAAAACAAGCAGAAATAGAACTAAAAGAGCTATTGATTTGGCAGGGAAGAGCGAATTTATATCAAGATTTTTTAAGATTTCAAGCTGAACAAAAACGCATTCGTGAAGATAAAGAGGCTGAAGAAAAGAAACAAAGAGCAGAAAAACGTAAGAGAATGGCTGCTCTTATACGCACTTTGGTTCTTATGGTTATGGCTGTGTTGGGATTCGCTGCAATCGGTGGGTTTGTTTATTACCTCTCTACTTTGAGGCCAGTATGAGTGACTTAAAAAAATACGATACAAATCAAAATGGTGTAATTGACCCACACGAGCTTGCTGTTATTGAGCTTGAAGATCGTCGTCGTAAAATGGAGGATGAAGACGCACAACGTGATTCAATCCGTAAGATGGCGTGGTTTGCGCTGGCTGGTTTGCTTATGTATCCCAGTGGTATTTTTATATGTGATTTGCTTGGACTTGGTAGAGCGGCTGAACTTATAGCTGACATCGCGGGGACGTATTTCATAGCAACATCTGCCTTGTGTGCGAGTTTCTTTGGAGCAAGTGCCTACCAGGCTAAGAAGCAAGAAAAGTGACATGGATTCTCATGCTCATTACGATAGAGGGAAGCATGTTTTATATGAGTGTAATTGACGCCTTTCCGACTGCTAATTCATGTATGCAAGAACGTGCAGAGGGAGTGATTAGGTTGGGAAAACCAATTATCAATTATCAGTTGGTTTGTATCCCGACAGACCAGTTAGGAGAAAACACATGATATTAGGTGCATTAGGAAAAATATTGGGTAGTGAGTCGGTCATCAAGAAAGGCATGGATCTGATTGATGATATGCACACCTCTGAAACTGAGTCGATTGAAGCAAAAACACAAGCGAAGGTAGCGTTGATGAACAGTTACGCCCCCTTTAAGGTAGCCCAGCGATATCTCGCGCTAATGTTCGGTTTGACTTATGTGTCGTGTTTCATCATAGTTCTTGCTATGACATTGACCGGAAAGGGCGATCCTTCCTCTGTGTCTCAGGTTATGGAGCAGTTTCAAATTAACTACGCCATGCTCTTAATTTTGGGTTTTTATTTTGGTGGAGGTGCAATAGAGTCCTTCACCTCTAGTAAAAAGGACAAGTGACGATGGCTAAAAAGTTTCCAGATCTAACTGGTGATGGCAAGGTAACTCAAGCCGATATCTTAAAGGGCCGAGGAGTTCCAGGTTTTAAAGACGGTAAATCGGTTCGTGTTCCGATAGAGCCTGATAATGAAACTCTTGATCGCATAGAGCGAGAAAGACGAGAATCTGGAATATTATTTTCTCAAACAGCACAAGACATTGAAGATATCATGGCTGGCGAAAAAAGCGACTCAGCGGTTAAAAAGAAAAAATCAAAAAGGCGGGGGGACGATGAACCTGTTGGAAAATTTGGAATGGGTGGTGCTGTTAAAGCTGCCATAATTATCATGGATACTGGCTTTGAGAAGCCAAAAGCACAAGTTAAAGGAACAAAATTTAGCGGAACATACTAATGTCATATCTGATTAGCAACATCCCGTATTTTAAATGCTGGGTGCGGAAAGAGTTTACTTGCAATCACGATGACTACCACGGGGAATATCTCCATGCTCTAGCCATCGCAGTTAATACGATCCCAGACAGGTCGCTGAGTTTCCAGGTTGTTTTCACCGGCCAGGAAAGACACTTAGAAGATAGTGATGAGAATCGTCACGGTGGTGCGATGTGGGCACGAATGCCCATACAGGCACTGATTGCTGATGTAGAAACAGAAAGCGACGAGTGGCCTGAACGCATGGAAGACTATATTTGTCAGCCGTGGGACTGTGAGTCCAGACATCACGAAGTCATCGTACTAGATCGAGTCAGTTCAAGTCCTTGGATTGCTAAGGTCAATCACGAGTTCTACGAAGCAAGGTATATGTTCACAGTGGATTACACTGAGTACGAAATTGCTGACGCGCCAGATCAACACAAACAAAGTCATGTCTTGTATCTAACCGAAGGTCCTTGGGAGGGCAACATCATTGCTCTACCAAACAACAGGGTCAGGGCAACGTCCCCAGCACTTTGGGATACAGGTGAGGGAGCTCCTGATTTTAAACCAAGTCAGTACACGCACTCAGCAGAGGGCCACTCCAGTTATACCGATCCGAACATAACTTTTGATAATTTGTATTCAGACGGTATAGAAGATTAGCTATGGATCTTGTAGATTTTGTTAAGGCAATGTATAACGTGCTTGATGATCGAGAGGAAGATCTAAAAGTTTATTTGGCAAACGGTAGTATTCAGAGCATGGAAGATTATCGCGGTCTAACAGGAGAGATTCAGGGTATCTGTTTTGTTAGAGAAGAAATGAGAACCCTGCTGAAAAGGTATGATAGAGATGAGTGAAATACCCTTTCCCGCACCAACCGGTTGGCGGGTTCTTGTTCGCCCTTATGAGGGCAAAACAACAACACAAGGTGGTATTGTTTTGCCTGAAGATGTTCGCAAAAAAGAAGCAGTTGGAACAGTTGTAGCTAAAGTGATTAAGGTAGGGCCACTAGCATATAAAGACGCAACAAAATTTGGTAATCAGGCTTGGTGCAGTGAGGGTGACTGGGTTTGTATTGGAAGATATGCCGGTGCTCGTTTTCGAGATAAAGAAGAAAAAGAGCTCCGTATCATCAATGACGACGAAGTTATTGCGGTAATTAACGACCCAGAGGATGTGAACAATGTCTGAAGAAGAAATTAAACAAGAAACGGAAGATACTTCACAGTCTCAAGAGGTTGAGGTTGAACTAGAAGAGGATACTTCTCAAGAACAACAAACATCTGTACAGGTTTCTTCAGAACAACCTGAAGAAGAAGAACTGAATAGTTATTCAGATAAAGTGCAAAAAAGAATAAAAAAGCTTACTGAAAAATACAGGCGTGAAGAAAGGGATCGTGAAGAAGCGGTTCGCATGGCTAAAAAGCTTCGTGAAGAAAATGAAGCACTCAAACAACAAATGTCATCCTCTCAACAGGCACATTTAAGTGAGTACGGGCAAAGAGTTGAGAACCAGTTAGAACTGGCAAAAGAAGCTTATAGAAAAGCTCATGAGGACAATGACACTGAAAAAATGTTTGAGGCACAGCAAGCACTCAGTAAAATTTCAATCGAAGAAGAACGATATCGTCTTGCAAAAAATAGACAAGATAACCAACAGGTTCAGGCTCCAGAAGCGCAACAAGCCTCACAACAAGCCTCACAACAAGCTCCACAGCCTCAAGAGCCTGATCCAAAAGCAAAAGCTTGGGCAAATAAAAACGAATGGTTTGGTCAAGACGAGGTAATGACATATGCTGCTTTTGGACTTCATAGAAAATTAGTTGAGGATGAAGGGTTTGACCCAAGTTCTGACGAGTACTATGATGAGATCGATAAACGGTTGCAGGAAGAATTTCCTCATAAGTTTAATAATAATACTGGGAGAAGTACCAAGGTCGCACCTGCTGATACTTCAGCTTCCCGCAAGCAGTCAACAGGGCGCAGAACAGTCAAGCTGACTCCATCCGAGGTCCAAATGGCGAAAAGGCTAAATGTTCCGTTGGAAGAATATGCTAAATACGTTCAGAGATAAGGAGTAGGAAGATGTCAGAGACTAGGCAAAAACGCACGAACCGCGCAGAAGAGAACCGTTCAACAGAAGAACGCAGAAAACCGTGGGCACCACCAAATAGGTTGGAGGCACCACAAGCCCCCGATGGATATGTACATCGCTGGATTAGAACCTCTGTCAGAGGCGAAGACGACTCCATGAATATTCACTCTCGTTTTCGAGAGGGATGGGAGCCCGTTAGAGCCGAAGAGTATCCAGGATATCATTACCCAGTTATAGGTGAGGGCAAACACGCTGGAGTTATAGGTCAGGGTGGCTTAATGCTTTGTAGACTACCAGCGGAAACAGCACGAGAAAGAAACGAGTATTACGGGGGCCGAACCCGCGACCAAATGACGGCTGTAGACCAGGACCTAATGAAAGAGCAGCACCCTTCAATGCCGATTCACAACGATAGGCAAAGCAGGGTAAGTTTCGGTGGAGGAAGAAATTCTAAAACCGATTAAGATAACTTAAAAGGTAACTGAAAATGGCAAATACAAACGGAGCCTTTGGTCTAAGACCGTATGGTATGCTGGGATCGGCACCTCACTCTGTTGGGGTAACTGAATATCGCATCGCTTCCGATAACGCCAATCCGATTTATCAAGGCATGGCTGTCATACCTTTAGCAGCAGGGGTCATTGATGATCTCCAAGCAGCAGCAGGTGGCACAGTGTCTATAGTTGGTGTTATGAATGGATGTGAATATGTTCGATCCTCAGACGGAAAAACGGTCTTTTCCAATTTTTGGCCTGGCTCATCAGCAGCGGGAGCAGATTCAAACTTCCCTGTAAGAGCCTTCCTGTATGACAATCCAGCACAACTGTTCACAATTGCAACATCGAATGTGCAGACAGGCAACGACACAGAAGCAGAGCTTCGTACCGCTGTCTTCTCAAACATTCAATTTGCAACTGGTAACAGTGGATCAAATACGACAGGTATCTCATCTGCTTCAGCAGATTTGAATACCGTAGCAACTACCAACTCACATGCGCTTCGTATCATGGGCATCTTAGATGAGCCAGAAAACGATGACTTTAGTGCAGCTGGTATCCCGTTGATTGTTCGTATTAACAATCACTTCAACGCCCCAACCGGATCTATCGCGCAGGGCACACCAAGTACAACTGGCGTATAAGGGGATTAAGAAATGGCAATTTCTCGCGCACAACTAGCGAAAGAACTGGAGCCAGGACTCAATGCCCTTTTCGGCATGGAGTATGGCAGATACGAAAATCAACATGCAGAGATTTATACCACGGAATCTTCAGATCGAGCGTTTGAAGAAGAAGTGATGTTGTCTGGCTTTGGTTCTGCACCAACAAAATCTGAAGGCTCTGCCATCAGTTTTGATAATGCAAACGAAGCATTTACTGCACGTTACAACCACGAGACAGTGGCTCTAGCTTTCTCTATCACAGAAGAGGCTATAGAGGACAATCTTTATGATCGTCTGGGCTCTCGTTACACTCGTGCCTTGGCTCGTTCAATGGCACACACTAAGCAGGTAAAAGCAGCAGACGTTTTAAATAACGCCTTTACTGCTGGAGCTTCTGCTGGTGGCGACGGTGTATCACTATGTTCTACAGCACACCCGCTGACAAACGGAGGCACTTTTGCCAATCGTCCATCAACTGATGCAGACTTAAACGAAACTTCTTTAGAAGATGCGTTAATTTCTATTGCAAATTTTGTTGATGAGCGTGGTTTGAGGATCGCACTTCGTGGAACCAAGTTGATTGTTCCTCGTCAGCTGCAGTTTGTTGCAGAGCGTCTGTTAGTGTCCAATCTTCGCGTAGGAACAGCAGACAATGATGTAAATGCTCTTCGTTCTATGGGTATGTTGCCTAGCGGCTATGCCGTTAACGACTTCCTTGTGGATACGGATGCATTTTTCATCTTGACTGACACACCTCGTGGATTCCTGCACTTTGAGCGTTCTCCTTTGAATACTCAAATGGAAGCAGACTTTGACACAGGCAATATGCGCTTCAAGGCCAGAGAACGTTACAGTTTCGGATTCTCCGATCCACGTTGCGTTTTTGGCACAACTGGTGCTTAATAAAGATGCTCATTGAGATTCCCTCAAATCTCAATTTAAGGGGTGCCCTATGCACCCCTTTATTTTATGAGTATACTTTTATTACTTCTGACGATTACCTTTTGTAATCGACACTAGCCAAGACAGGAGATTGATATGGCTAATACAACTTTCACCGGACCAGTCCGTTCTGAAAACGGATTTTTATCGGTCAGTAAAAATGCATCAACAGGTGCTTTCACGACTCTTTCCAGTATCAGCACTACAGGTGTAGCGTCATTTGACGCAAACACTTTAGCCACTGAAGCTGGAACAGGTATTACCACAGGATCAGGCACCATCTATCGCAGTTCAGTGCAACGTGTAGGTGGAATTATCACTACTCGTATCCTAATTGATTTAACAGGTCTGCGTTCAACAGGCTCTGGTGACATCATTGGTGTCAACGGCACATCGCTTGTTTGTCACATTGGTCAGATTACAGCAGCGCAAAATGGCACTATCTTGACCGGAAGTATGGAGTGCTTTGAAGCTCCTGCCGGTGGTGACCCAGACATCAACGTGCACTCTGCTACAGAGGGTACAGGTGTCGAGGATGGTGCAATAGCCGACTTAACAGAAACTCTGTTGGTCAACGCAGGTGATGCAACATTAGGTAGTAAAGTTTACTTCACAGCAGTTCCTGCGGCAGATGAGTTTTTATATCTGACAACAGGTGCTGCAACAGATGCGGATTACACAGCAGGGAAACTCTTTATTGAGTTAATGGGTTACGCATAAGGAGTTTTAGATGTCTGGTTCGGATGTAAAGGCAAAGTTTATCAGTGACGAAAATGCATCTGATGATGATCGCATTGTCACTGCTGCTAGACCTAACACAACAGCAACGTTGGCTAACACAACATTTGCTGGTGGAGGAGCTAGAAATATAATTGTCACCACAACAGGCACAGGCGATAACGAGAAGACCACGACCATCACTGGCACGGATGTTTTTGGAGATGCGTTAACTGAGACAATAACTTCTACAGGTAGTGCAGAAGCAGTCGCAGGAACAAAACTTTTTCTCACGGTATCGTCTGTTGTTTGTTCGGCTCAATATGCCGCTAATATTAAGGTGGGATCGGGCACACTGTGCGCGGAGGCAATTCTAGGTTCGGAAAGAGTAAGGTTAAAAGGCTTTTCTGTTGTTTCAGGAGGAACCGCAGGTGTTATCCAATATTTTAATGGAACACCAGAGTCTGGCACAGCTTTATTTAAGTCGAGGACAATAGGCACTGATAACGACACTGTCGATCGAACGATACCAGAACAAGGTATTTTGTTTGATAGCGGTATGTCTGTTCAGTACACCGTTGGAACCATTGACATGATGACTTTTTTCCATGCCTAGAAAGCAGGATAAGCAACCCCCTAAAACGAAAAAATATTTTCGTTCTACAAAGTCTGGTGCAGGTATGACCAAGGCGGGGGTTGCTAAGTACCGACGTGATAACCCTGGTAGCAAGCTTAAAACGGCTGTTACCAAGAAAAAGAATTTAACGGAAAAGGAAAAGGCCAGAAGAAAATCTTTTTGTGCCCGATCCGCAGGTCAAATGAAGAAGTTCCCAAAAGCAGCAAAAGACCCAAACAGTCGTTTGCGTCAAGCTCGAAAAAGATGGAGATGTTAACTTGAAAGCAGAGGAAGTCTTAGCAAAGCTTGAACAACATGGTGCGGAATGCAATATGCGCTATGAACGGATTGAAGAACAGTTGCAAGAACAGAAAAAAACTTTAGATAAGTTAGATGTGCGTTTGTGGGGATTAGCCGTGCTAATAGTTGCGGCAGCAGTAGCGGAGCAATTAGTCTAATGGCTATGGG
>TARA_R100000655_G_scaffold49761_1_pt1 | contig 10370 bp, 5 predicted proteins | sample TARA_R100000655 | Tara Oceans TARA_R100000655 (sample SAMEA2622497) | marine metagenome | biome: marine biome (ENVO:00000447); feature: deep chlorophyll maximum layer (ENVO:xxxxxxxx); material: "saline water (ENVO:00002010), including plankton (ENVO:xxxxxxxx)" | depth 90 m
CCAAAGTGAAGACATCCGTTGGTAGCCATACGAGCAGATGTAAAAGATTCTCCATAGAAATCAAAAGTAAAATCTAAATTAAAAGCAGACGAAAGTTGGTCGTCTCCAGAGTTTAGATTGGTTACATTAGATAGATTGGTAAGGTCTATTAAAGATTGATTGCCTTCATAAATATACTCACTAAAGACATTAAGACTTAATAAACACGCTACTGCGTAGCATAAAATTCTTTTTTGCATTGTCTTTTAGTTTTAGTTTTAGCTGTATAGGTTTTCTTTACTAACCCAACTACATCTTTATTTATGTTATCCCTGTTAGGATTTTCATCGTTAGTACATTCTTTTATAAAAAGTTTTAATTGTTCTTTAGCATCAGGTCTTTTAGATTTATTTTCTGACCAAGCTTTAGCAGCTTCTTTACCTATCTTACCTTGATAAGGGCAAGGAGTACCAGCCATTTCCATAGCTTTAAATACTCTAGGGTCTTGACATAATATTGAAACTGAAGCTACTTTCATACCAGTATCATAAAGATACTTAGAAAGTTTTAATCGTTCACAGTTAGTATCAGTAACTGTTCTTCCTGTAGAGATACCAAATACTTGTCCTTGATAAGCACCAGAACGACCAACAGTACAAAGGTCTTGAGAGTAAGACATAATACTAGGTGCTATAGCAGAAGCAGGAGGTGCTTTACTTTTTATTTCTTGTCTAATTGTTTGTGTTGAGTTAGACTCATTAATATTTCTATTTGTATTATCAGATGTTGTATTGTTATTGTTGTTATTAGTATTATTAGTAGTAACATTAGAATCTGAAGTAGACTGATTAATATTTGTATTGTTATTAGTATTTGTATTATTAGTAGTAGAGTTAGTAGTATTATTTACATTTTGATTTACTGTAGAGTTTACAGTAGAGTTAGATGTAGATGTAGATGTGTTAACATTGTTATTATTATTGGTGTTAGTACTAGTAGATGTGGAAGTATTAGTATTGTTATTTGTATTAGTTGATGTATTAACATTAGTATTATTATTAGTATTTGTGTTAGTGTTAGTATTAGTGTTAGTATTTGTATTAGTGTTAGTATTAGTATTTGTATTTGTATTATTGTTAGTATTATTATTAGTGTTAGTATTTGTAGTAGTTGTATTATTAGTAGTAGTTAAATTATTATCTTCACAATACTGTGTACCAGCATCACAGTCATCTGCACTTGCAGCAAAGGATAACGCTATTAAAAATAGTATTAGTAATGGTCCAAAAAAATTTCTATTTATTTCGCCTTTTGACATTATTTTATCTCCTTTTATTTATTTTATCTTCCTTTTGCTAAACTACCACCAAAGTACATACCTATAATGGCTGATACTAAGTTGGTATCTAATTGTGTAATTACAAGACCTTGAAATGTAACCCATTCAAATATTTCTCTACCTACTCTAAACAATCCTCCGGGATTCCATTGTGTATAACCTACAGTAACACTTACATCAGGATAATATACAGCTACAAGTTTAGGGAAAAGAACAATAGCAAATACAGAAGTAAGTGCAATAATTCTTCTAGTCCATGCAAAACCTTTATCTTTTAAACCATGGTCAAGTGATTGTTTTTTAGCTTTAATATCAAACTCACCACGAGTTATAAGAAGTTTTTCATTCTCTGCTTTAGCCTTACGACTTTCAGCCCAGATGCTCATAACTCCACCAAGCACAGTTGATGCTAACATAGTTATTATTTCAAATGGAAAACCCATATTAATCTATTATTAATCTACCTAACTGTTCAGCAATTTTTTTGGATGCATTTATTCGTCTATCTAAATGAGGAATACCGGGTTTTTCAAATACTTCCATAAAAACTTTAGTTGTTTCTTCTATATTACCTTTTTTAAAACTTTCAATAAGTTTTTTTCTTTCATCACTACCTAACATTTTACCATCAAAATTAGCATAAGTATCTGTGCCTTGTATTACATCATTTATATATTCAATATGACTATCTAAAGAATCTTCTTTATTATTATGATTTAAATAATCAAAATAATAATCATTCATAAAATCAAATTGTGCTATACCATATCCTTTTTTAGGTTTACCTATATCTTCTGATGTTTTTAATTTTTTAGTAGCTTTATTTATCACACCTTTTTTTATATCTTCTTCTGTATAAACTAAAGGATTACCTTCAAGTTCTCCTTGAATAATATCATATCTAAAAGTATCTCCTGATTCTACAGAAAAATTACCTAACATTCCTATTACAGCTTCTGGTCTATATCCAAACTCATTAGTAAATCTATTATAGATATAATCTCTATTTGAATTAGAATTTTTTGTAGTTACATCAGCACCTTCTTGAAAACCAAGCCTAGTCATTTGTTCAGAATATGGTACTCCTGTATTAGGGTCTACTCTATCTGCAGGGTTTTCTTTAGTATTAGGAACATCAAATGTACCTGTTACTAACCCACCCGTAGCAAAACTTCTAACTCCAAGTTTTAATATTTTTTCTCTAAGTTCTGGAGTAATTATAATAGTATTAACTTTGTACATTTCTTCTCTTTTAATATAATTTTTTAAGCTTTCTCCAAATAATTCTTCTCTAATTTGGTCCATCATTTCTCTATTTTCTTGATACAAATCTATTGGATTAGTACCGTCTTTATCCATTAAATCATTTTTATCTATTTGTAATTTTTCAAATGTTCCACCATATTCTTCTGCTAGTTCTTTCATATAGTTAGGAATATTTTTATCATATAAAGGTCTTGTATATTTTGCTTGAGCTATCCCATATCTGTTTTGTATAATGTCTCCTTGAACTACTGACAAAGCATCTTGACCATTTTTTACAGCAGCTAATAATTCTCTTTCTAATATTCTTTTATAGAACTTTTTAGTTATTGGATTTTTAGGAAGAAGATTTTCTGGATATCCATATTTTATTTTATTTGTTTTAACTGATTCTTTTAAAGAGTTTAAATCTTTAATTAGTCTATTAGTAATAGTTTCTGCATATCTATCAGTTCCTTTTTTACCTGTACCAAATACTTCCATTCTACTTCCTATTCGTATTTCAGATGAAGGTAAAAACATATCTTTATCTATTGTGTTTAAAGGTGTTTTTCCTAGTATACCATTAGTAATTTTTTTTGTGCCACCTTCTCTGGCTTTGTCTAATTTTATTAAATCAGAAAAATCTATATAATTTAATTCGTTATATTCTTGAAATGTTTTTGGATTTGTATAATCAAATTTTGTTTTTAAAAAGTCTATTTTATCATCAATAGCTTCTAGAATTATATTCATTTCATCAAATATTTCTTTAGCTAATTTTTCATTTTTATCAGTCTTTATACCATAGTCGTAAAGCCTAGTATAATAATCACTTTGAAGTTCTTCTATGTTTCTAGAACTAATAGTTCCTACATCACCTTTTCTTAATCTTCTATCTTTTGATACTGCATGTCCAAATTGAGTTAACTCATCATTTCCTGAAAAATGAAAACCTGAAACTGAAAGCTCTTCAACTTTTCTACCTTGTACATTATAAATAGTTTCTCTGTAATTTTTTCCTCCGGGTGAATTATCATCAATAGCATTAAATAATTTAACATCATAATCTGCTCCAAAATCTGCTATTAAATCATTCTCTTGTAAAAACATTTGCATTTGAATTTTTGCTTCTGCAGGACTTCGTATATCGCCCATACTTTCTGCTATAATTTCGCTATCAAATAATAAATTTTTTATTTTTTCATCTTGAGAACTAATTATGTAACCGATGTCTTCATTACCATATGCGTATAAATCTAAATCTCTATCTATTTTATCTATAAAATCATCACCACCTAATGCTCTTTCAACATCAGATAAATTTACTTTTATTACTTCAATATCTTTTTGAGTCTTGTTAAAAGGAATCCCGGGAGGGTACATTTTAGTACCTTTAAGTTCAATATTTTCAAGTTCTTTTTCACTATATTTAAACAAATCAAGTCCTTCAAAGTTAATAAAATCATCTTTATTCATAGTATTAGTATCAAATTTTAAATCTTCTTTTAAACCTGTTGCAGTTCTAACAAAAGGAACTATTTCTAGTCTTCTATCCGATATGTTTTCTGCTATCTCTATACCTGATTCATAAGGGTGTTCCATTATATATTGTTCTATGTCTAAATAATCCATTTCATCTTTTGTAACTGCTGTACCTTTACCTCTTGTTGCTTCTTTTTTTAAAAATTTAATTAGTTTAGGTCCTGTCATTCCTGCTGGAGCATCTTCTGCTAAACTTCTAAGTACAGGAGAAACATTACCAAACTTATCCATGTAAAATGATTGTACTAATTTTTGTAATTCTTCATCAAACTCTGGTGTAATTTCTCCATCTATGTTGTAATCACTAGGACCACCTTCCATGTCATCAACTTTTTTATAAAAGATAGGTTTTAAGTTATCTCCGAGTTTACTTGTATTTAATTTTCTAGCTAAAAATGAACTAACTTTACCACCAATTCTAAAAGGTTTTCTATCTTTTATTTCTCTTTTTTTAATACCTGTTTCTTTTTCTTTTTCTTCTTTTGGAAAAAATTCTCCAGCAGCTTTTCTTACTGCACCTCTAGGTAGTTTTATAGGTTTAGCAGCTTCTTGTAAAGGAGTATAAGGTTCTCTAACACCTGTATACTCTTCCATAATATCTCCAAGATATCTATCAAAAATATTTTTAGTTCCTGTCAAAGGAGCTTTACGAGCTAATGTTTCTACAAGTCCTCTATCATACATTAACATTCCTATAGCATCACCAAGAATAGGACCTCCTGTTCCAATAGCAGAAGTTATAGGACTTTGTCCATAAGCCATACCCTCACCTGCTCTAAATAAATATTCTGGTGGACCTAGTAAACCAACACGCTGTACAGCTTTTATATTATCATAAACTTTATCTTCTCCTCTATCTATTCTAGCTCTTTCTTCTTCACTAGCTCTCCAATAGTTAGTAGCTTTAGCAACATTAGTAGATATAGCAATAAATGCAGCTAGTTTTGGAGCATTAACTGCTGTATCTGTTATAGTGTTTCTAGCAAAATTTCTTAGTACTGTATTACCAAATACTGTAGGATATCTTAAAAACTGTGTAAATATATCAACTTTAGGATTAGTCATAAATCTAGGAACATTAGCAAACTCTCTACCTGTTTGTAATATTACACCGTTAGTAAATCTTCCTGCTCCTCTTGTTATATCATTTCTATAAAAGTTTGTTTTCCTAGCAGTTTCATTTATATTATCGCCATACTTTTCAATAAATTTTAATCCTTCATCTATGTTTACACCTAAGTCTAATAACTCTCCTTCAAGTCTTTCTTTAGAATTTTTACTTAAAGTTTTACCAAATGCATTTGTGTTGGTTGAAATTCTTCTTAAGTTTTCCATTATCATATCTTTACCTGTAGAAAACGCAGCTAACTGTACTGTTTTTGTCCAAGGTATAAGCATGTTGAGTCTATAAAAACCTCTAGCTCCTCTTTTTAAAAATTCGTTTTGTAGTCCTTCACCATCTAAACGATTTGTTAAATCTGCAACAGCTTCATCTACAGCTAAGAAAACTCTATTCATTTCCTGAACTATCTCATTGTCAGTTAATTTATGTTTTTCTTTTAGTATTTGACCCATATCTCTTTGAAATATATGTCCTGCATTTTGTATAGCATCTTGCATACCTTTAACTGCAGATGATGTAGGAGCTTTTCCTAATGCTATAAATGCTTCTGATAATGAAGAAACAGTAGCTAAAGGTAAGTAAGCCATAGCATTAGCTAATTTAGTTCCGTCATATAAAGCTTGAAACTCTTGTCCTCTAAAATAATCTACTTGACCTGTAATAGATTTGTAAGTTTCTATAATTTGTTTTTTATCTCTAGCAGTTAATTGTCTACCAAACTTTTTTAAGTCTTTATTTATAGGGTCAATAAATCTTTTTACAAATTGTGCTTCATTATCCATTTTAAACATTATTAAATTGTCTGAATCTGTTTTACCCATAACTCTAACATCAGAACCTTTTTGTAAAAAATGTATTTTGTGTTCTATAGTTCTAGCAGCATTCATAAAATAATCTGTAGTAACCATGTGTAAATCATTTGTTAAAAATTCTTTAAATAAATTATCATCTAAGTTTTCAAACTTACGAGCTTGAGTTAATAAATTAGAATGAGAACTATATAGTTCATCTTGTTTATTAAGCATACCTTCAACAACATCATCTACTTTATCTCTGTCAACAATTCTAAATTTATTTCCGTCTTTATCTGTTCTAAGTCTTGTCAACATCTTTTTAAACTTTTCTGGATTATCTGCTATTGCTTGTCTATTCCAACTACGAGGAAAATAATCTGTAATATCTTGAACATTCATACCTGCTTTTATAGCATCATCTCTAATACCATCATAAAATTTTCTTAAGTTTTTAGAAACTTGTACTACTTCTTTAGAAGCATTAGGAACTTTACCACCTCTTAAAAGAGTTACTACTTGTTCTCCTTGTTCTACAGACATTCTACCTGTTGAGTATAAAGGTCTTATAGCATCTTCATAAGCTTCTTTATAATTACCTCTTCTAAATTGTATATCCTCTGCATAAGAATATCCTAATCTTTGTTTAGACCTTTTAGTTAAATCTTTATTAAATTCAGATGTCATTTTTTGACCAAGCAATCTAGCGTTTGGAGAAAACTCTGCAAAGCCTTTTAATATCCAAGCAGGACTAGCTATAGTGTTAGCTAAAATTCTATCTTTATATCTTCTAGCTTTAAATGCAAGGTCACTACCTGCTTCTTTTCTATACATATCATTTGTATAAAGTCTTTCCATTCTATCTTTAAAGAATTGATTTTTGTTTGCAAGACCTCCAAAGACACCACCAGTTAATAAACCTACTGCTGTTGTACCTGCTAACTCTGGAGCAGAAAAAGCTTTTCTCATCTTTGTATTTACTTCTGCGTTTTGTCTAAAATAATTATCTGTACCAGCCCAAGTACCAGCTTCACCAGCTACAAGTGCAGTACTTTGACCTGCTGTAATTTTACTAGGTGTTGTGTTTATTTTAGCAATTCCTTTTAAAGCTTGTTGTGCTGCTTTACCTGATGCTATTCTAGTTGCTAATGAAGTACCTCCACTTACCGGAGTAAAAAGAACAGAGGCTAAAAGTGTTGGGTCAGAAATCATATCTATTCCAGCATCTTTAATAAGTCCAAGATATTGTTTCATGCTTCCCATATCTGCACCATCAAAAGTGCTACGAAGATAAGCATAGTCTTGTTTTTGTTGCTCAGTAAAATTACCAGTATCATTCATTCTTTTTAATCCTTTTAAAAGATTAAAATCAGCATCTCTAAAATACTCAAAAATATCATCAGACTGTTCTCCTATAGATGTTAGGAATCTTTCTGATATTTCTTGGAATTGTTCGTTGTTTTCTAGGTCATCTAAAGTATAACCTAAACCCAGCCTATCTGGTGTTCCTAAACCTAAAGAACCTCTTGATTTTATAGCCATATTAACCTACTGGATTATCTGTAAATTTTTTATTATATTGAAAAAAAGAGTCTAAAGTAGGAATTACGCTAGGATTATCTTTGTCTCCATTGTCTCCATCATCATTTTTAAACATGTCTTTTACCATCTGTATAGTTGGATATCCTCTACTTTTAAGAATTTCATCAGTTAATTCTTTGTCAGCCTCATCAGTAAATTGTTCTGGTAAGTTTAAAATCATTTCAAGGACTCTTGGTTCTCGTTCTTGCTTTGTAAAATTTTCTTCAAAATCATCTAAATACATTATTAATTTTTCACCAACATCAAAACCTTCTTGACCTTTAGTGTCAGTTTTTTCTAATATCATCATATCTATTTCATACAAAGAAGGTTTTGTTGTGTATCTATCTTTTAAATGATTCATATATACACTACCCATAGCATATTCTAAAGCTGCTATAGGACTTGAAACTATATCTGAATAATTATTTAATATATGTCTTTTACTTAATTCTATAGATTCACCAAATAAAAATCTTTGTAATTCAACATCTTTATTTTTAGGATTATCTTTCATGAATTTAAATTCTCTTTGAAAACCCGGTACTATTTTTTCCATATAATTCATTTTTGTATATAAACTATTATATAAACTTTCATTTAATGATAATTGAGTTTCTGTAATTTCTTCTTTTTTCGTAGTTTGTGAAAAAGCGTCTGGCATAGCTATTGTTTTAAAAACAGTTTCACCGTCTTGGTATTCTTTTGTTATAACTATATGAGGTATAAGTTTATTACCTTTTGGCATATATACAGGTTCATCAAATTTATCTTTTATATAAGGTCTATATTTTTCTGGATTTTTTTTCATTTCTTCTTCTATAGCACTCATAGAACCTTGATACATAGTTGCAGAATCTCCAAAATTAAATCCTAACTTAGCAAGTCTATCTATTACTTCACTTTTAACTTGAGCATCTTTAGCTTGTAAAGTTTCATCAGTATGTGACATAGTAATCTTTTTAATTTTATTACCTATTAGTTCTCCTATATTTCTTGGAGCTTTAACTCCTGACTTAATAAACTCTGTTAATTGTTCAGGACTTATTGAACCTATTTTTTTATGATGATTAACCATTCCCATGAAATCATTAAAATTAGTTTCATCATTTACATAATCGTTTATAAAACTTTCTCTAGCATCTGATGCATATCCTTCATTATTAGGGTCTATAAATCTTGTAAAATCATTACTAACATAATCTCTAAATATTGCTAAATCATCAAGTCCTTTACTTTTTTCTCCATTATAAAAATTTAAAAAATTAGTAGATGCTTCTACTTCACTAAACAGATTAGAATTTTTAAATAGCTCTTCTTGTTCTAATTTATCTGCTTTATTATTTAAAAATATATTAAAACCTTTACCAGCTAAATCAGCTAATAATAATCTTCGACTAAATTTGTCTTGTTTCTTAGCTTCTTTATCTCTTCTTTTTCTAGCGTTATCAAATTGCTCTTGTGCAAATCCTACTCCACCATCATCATAAAATGTAGACATTATCTTTCTCCTCTAGCTAATAAACTTTCTTCTTCTTGTTGTTGTGGTTCTTCTCTACTTAATAAACTTTCAGGCATTTCCATGTTATCTATTTGTTGTAATATTTCTCTAGGAACAACTCCTGAAGGAACTTTAGATTCTTGTGAAACTTTTGTAGTTACTAATTCTTGTAAGTTTTTTTGTTTCATCATTTGAATATCTTTTTCATCATCCTCATCCATGTCTTCTTCTTCATCTCCGTTTATACGATATTGAATATTTGCTTTTTCTGCTAAAGCCATTAATGTATAAACAGTAGGTTCAATTAACATCATTAATAAATCAGGATTCCATTTACCTTGTTCAAAACCAGCTTGTAACATTTGTAATGTTATATCTGTTATAGGAACTCCTGCTCCTATACCTTTCATAAGAGGAACATAGACTTCTTTATCTAATAGTTGGTCAGCTATAAAATTTAAAGCTTGTTTGTAATCTGTATACTCTGGTGGACTTTCCCAAGGATATCTTTGGTCTGGGTCATTTGTTAATGATTGTCCGGGTATAGGTTTACCTGCGTTTACTAATGCATCTACTGCTTCTTGATTATATATTTCTGCCATAATTTATCCTAATCTTTGATTTACTGGTTCAGCATAATATTGACTTATATCCTGCCAGTTATTCATTTGAAATGATTGTTGAGTTAAATCTGTAGTATTAAAAACTCCCATTCCACTACCTGTAGTAGGTAACCCACCAGTATCTGCATAAGTTACTAACTGTCTTGAGGCTGGAGGGTCTCCTGCTAGTTGATATTTAGTTCTACTTCTAACAGCATCACCAGCTCCTTTTATCATTTCTTCTTTTATTTTTTCTTTTCCTTTATCTAGTAGACTTGGTTCTGTTACTTTTTCTTCTATTTCATCTTTAATAGTTGTATCAAATACTGCACTATCATCTGATACTTTAACTCCTTTAGGTTCAACAATACCTTCTCTTTTAGCAAACTTTGCATCAGCTCCAAAGAAACCTTTACTAGGGTCTGATAAAACAAATCCTTCTCCTTTCATAAAGTTTAAGGTTCTATCAAATCCATTGTTTATAGCTTGAGTAACAGTTTGATAAGCATTACCTACAGCAGTTCCTGCTCTGTGTATAACACCTACAGCTTGTCTTAATAAACCACTACCATTAGTAGCCCAACTTCCTATGTTACTCCACATAGCTCCAAGATGAGGCATCAAAAACATTAAACCTATTTGACCTACAATACCTAGTTTACCAAAA
>TARA_R100000655_G_scaffold3982_2_pt1 | contig 10350 bp, 17 predicted proteins | sample TARA_R100000655 | Tara Oceans TARA_R100000655 (sample SAMEA2622497) | marine metagenome | biome: marine biome (ENVO:00000447); feature: deep chlorophyll maximum layer (ENVO:xxxxxxxx); material: "saline water (ENVO:00002010), including plankton (ENVO:xxxxxxxx)" | depth 90 m
AAAGGAAAAACGATCTGATGGTCGTGGTTTCTACACTCCAGCTATGTTTACTCAACGTTACAGACTAAACACTGTTTTAGAAAAGAACGCTAAGGGAACTTGGTATGGCTGGAAGATATCTCATATTGGACCTGTTGAGAACCAAATGACTTTGGATGCTGCAATGGGCTTTTATGATAGTTGTCATAAAGGTAATGTGAACGTTAAATATGAACAGGAATCTGGGAAAGCGAACCCAGGGCCTAATCCTGTAACACAAGAGGGAAAACCAACTGGACAACCCTGGTAATGTTACAGAAATTCAAGGAGCTGTTTTGCGGACTTGATGTTGCTTACGGAGAGTATTATCTCAACGGCGAGCGAGATAGCAAGACCGGTAAAGAAAAGGGGAGGGCCACAACTAAACGTGGCCCTGTCACTGATGAATTATTTCAAAGACATTTAAACGGAGAAATTAACTTAGGTATTATTCCTATTAGATCAGACAATACTTGTACCTGGGGGTGCATTGATGTTGATAAATACGATTTAGATTTTAGAAAATTAATAAAACAATTTAGAAATAAAAAATATCCTTTAGTTCCATATAGATCAAAATCTGGTGGACTTCATTTATTTCTTCATACTAGAGATGCTGTTAGTGCGTCTGACATGATTGATAAACTTCATGAATTAGCTGCAGACTTAGGATTATCAGGATGTGAAATTTTTCCTAAACAAAGAAAAATAATGGTGCATAAAAACGATTTAGGAAATTGGTTAAACATTCCTTATCAACAGGCAGCAAGAACTACACGTCATGCTATTCACGATAATGGTATGGGAATACCCATTAATGAATTTTTTGCATGGGTAGAAAAATATAGAATTTCAGGCTCTGCCTTTCAATCAATTAAAGTAGAATCAGATGGATTTCCTCTAGAAGCAGAGTTCGATCAATTTCCTCCTTGTCTTCAAGCTTTAATTAGAAATGGTTGTGCAGATGGATTTAGAAACAATGCCCTTACAGGATTTGCTACATTAGCTAAAAAAAGAAATCCTGAAGGATGGCAAAAAGAAGTATGGGAAAGAAACGAAGGCTTTACACAACCCTTGGCGGACAGAGAAGTACAAGCATTAATATCTCAATATGAAAAAAAAGAATACCAATATAAATGTAATGATGCCCCTTTAAAGAATCATTGTAATTCTGCTATTTGTAAAACATTAAAGTATGGAATCGATAGTATAGATTACATGCCTACTATAGATTCATTTCAGGTTTTGAAAACAAAACCACCTATTTATTTTTTAACAATTGATAAAAAAACTGTAGAGCTTACGGGTAAACAATTAAACCAACAGCAATTATTATCAGAACAGTTATTTGACCAAGCAGATATTGTTTGGCAAAAAGTAAAAGATAAAGACTATCGAGTCTTTTTAAATAAACTTAAAACCATGCAGCAACCTATTGAAGGCTACGATGAAAGTAATGAAGCTGAGGAAGAGTTTAAAGATACGATGATTCAATTTACTCAAGAGACTCAACAGGCAGATAATGCATCTCAAGTTGAAGCGGAGATGTGGTATCTTCATGAAGGATTAATTGTATTTAAGTATAGAACTTTTGAAAAATTTATTAAAAAATCTGATAAGGCTGCTAAAAAATTTGAAATTATTAGTATGCTTAAGAAAAATGGATGCACTAAGCATGATTATTATGACAAACTTAAATTAAAATATGTTTGGTTATGTCGAAAAGTGGACGAGCCAGTCATAGAAAGGAGCAACATTGTATTCAAGCGAAGACAGGCACCGTTTGAAAAGAAAGACAATTAAGATTTTTGGTCCTCCAGGAACAGGAAAGACCACTACACTTTTAAATAGATTAGACAAATGGTTTAGTAAAGGTGTTCTACCTAGAGAAGTAGCTTACTTATCTTTTACAAATAAAGCTGTGGATGAAGCTCGAAAAAGAGCAAATGCAAAATTTCCTGATTGTGATGAAGATGATCTTTCTAACTTTAGAACTATTCATAGCTTTTGTAGAAAATTTAGAAAACAATTACCAGTAATTGATCCTGAAATAGATATGATAGAATTTGCACAGAATTTAGGAATGCCTAGACCTGCGTATGAAAATCATGATGGCATGAAAGTTTTTAATGATTGGTCGTTGCGAGTGTACGATAAATCTAGAAATAGGTTAGTTTCTCCTGAGCAGCAATTTGTAGAAGAAGTGCATAAACGAGCAACTCTTCCTAGATTTAAATTAATTTGTGAACAATATGAAATATTTAAGCAAGATCATAGGGTTGATTTTACTGATATGATTACTCATTTTATAGAGAAAGAAGAAGCTCCCTTTTTAAAAATTTTAATTATTGACGAAGCTCAAGACTTAACTCCTTTACAATGGAAGATGGTTTTTAAATTATCTATGAAATCTGAAAAAATATATATAGCAGGAGATGATGATCAAGCTATTTTTGAATGGAATGGAGCTGATGTAACTAATTATATCGATTTTCCAGGACGGGATTATATATTAACTCAGTCACATCGTATACCCCAGATAGTACATGATTTTAGTTCTTATATAGCTGATATGATTAAACCTAGAGTTACTAAAAAATTTCTACCTTCTGCTAAAAAAGGTTACATTCAAACTTATTCAAAATTTAAAGATTTATCAGAAATAATAGAACAATCTGATGGTGACTGGTTAATGTTAGGAAGAACTCAAGAAATAGTAAGAGAACTAGAAGAATTAGCCAGAGCCCACGGTTTGTTTTTTAAAAATACAAAAGGTAAAACATCTTTTGATATAAATAAATGGAACGCCATAAATAGTTGGAATAAACTAATGAATAATGGTGTTGTAAATAAGGAAGAAGCTGGTATAGTCTATTCATATGTTAATGAAATCGCATTTGGTTGGCGATCCATTGAAAGCAAAAGATGGATGAATATTCAAGACTCCGGTAATCTTAATTTAGACTTCCTTAGAACATTTGGTGGACTCACCGCAACTCCTGGCCCTTGGCAGCAAGTATTTAACAGAAACTTCCCTGAAAAAGATAAATTTTATTTTGAAAAAATTATAGAAAATAAAATTGATTTGAATTTATCTTCCAGATTGACTATAGATACTATTCATTCAATAAAAGGTGGAGAAGCAGATCATGTTTGTGTTTATGAAAAAGCTAATTGGCCTGCACATTTTGGGCATAAAGTGGGACTTGCACGAAGTTCTGAAGCTAGAGTGTGGTATGTGGGGATTACAAGACCTAGGGAAACCTTACATATCCTTAGAACTAACCATGAATACTTCTTCCCATTGGCAAGACTGTATAATCAGTTTATAAGAGAGAATTATGGTTATAGCTAAAGGCAATTGGGATTATTCGGGAGAACCTAAACTTAGGATTCTATCATTGGGAGCTGGAGTGCAATCTTCCACAATGGCACTCATGGCTAATGAAGGGGCTTTTGGCTATAAGCCAGATTATGCTATTTTTGCGGACACCGGTTGGGAGCCGCGCAAAGTTTACGAACATTTAGAGTGGTTGAAAACACAATTAGATTATCCTGTTATAATTACTAAGAATCATTTAAAGTCTGGAAGTATTAAACAAGATATGATCGATGAAGTACAAAAAGAAAAAGGTTTTTTACATATACCTTTTTTTGCACGTAATACTAAAACAAATAAAATTGGTATTGGCCCTCGCCAATGCACTAGAAATTACAAAATAACTCCAATCAATAGAAAAATAAGACATCTTATAGGATTAAAAAATAGACAAAGATTTCCACGAGATATTTGGGTAGAAGTGTGGGTAGGAATATCTACTGATGAAGCAATGAGAATGAAACCTTCAAGAGAAAAATGGGTAAAAAATACTTGGCCATTAATAGAAAAAAAGATGTCCAGGCAGCATTGTTTAGATTGGTATAAAGGAAAAAATTATAGAACTCCTGCAAAAAGTTCTTGTATTGGTTGTCCATATCATGATAATACTTTGTGGAATGAAATTAAAACAGAGTCACCTGAAGAATTTGAGGATGCCTGCAAACTAGATGATATGATTCGTAATTCTGCTAGAAACCCTGACATAAAAAGATATCTACACAGGAAAGGAAAACCTTTAAGAGAAATTGATTTTAATGAATTATTAAAAAATAAAAAGAAATCTGCTGAAGATCAATTAGATTTATTTAATAACGAATGTGAAGGGATGTGTGGAGTATAAAGGTTTAAAATCAAATACATATACTACTAAGAAAAAAGCCACTGATTATCAAGAAGGTGGAAAACATTATGTTCAACATGCTATTCAACCAGTTGTTTATTGCATGAAAAATAAACTTAATGCTATTGATTCTAATATTATTAAATATGCTACTCGTAAAAAACCAGGAGAAACTACTAAACAAAGATATAATAAAATTATTCACTACGCAAAGTTAGGTATTGAACTGGATGACAAATCAAATTAATTTTACTTTTCAAGATTCTGATTGGACTACTCCAACTACATTTCCGAATCTACAACACGCTAGTGAAATAGCAATAGACTTAGAAACTAAAGACCCTGATATTAAAATAAAAGGCCCTGGCTGGCCCACAATGAATGGTAATGTAATAGGGATATCCGTAGCAACTGATAATTTCAAGGGGTATTATCCAATTGCTCATGAAGCTGGTTCTAATATGGATGTTAGAATGGTTCTAAACTGGGTTCAAGATATTTGTCGATCTAAAGCAATAAAGATATTTCATAATGCTGCCTATGATATTGGGTGGTTAAGAGCCCATGGGGTGGTCGTATACGGCCAAATCGCTGATACTATGGTAGCAGCAGCCCTAATTGATGAAAACCGTCGTACGTACAGCTTAAACGCTTTATCGGTGGATTACCTGTCTGAGTTGAAATCTGAAGCAGGATTAAGAGAGGCAGCTGAAGATTGGGGAATAGATGCTAAAGGAGAAATGTATAAACTTCCAGCTAAATTTGTTGGTCCTTACGCAGAACAAGATGCAGTCTTAACATTTAAACTTTGGCAAAGATTTAAAACTGAAATTACTAGACAAGACTTAACTGATGTTTGGGAAATGGAAATGGATTTACTTCCTATATTAGTTCAAATGAGAGCTAAGGGAGTACGAGTTGATTTAGAAGGTGCTAATAATCTTAAAAAAGAATTTTTAGAAAAAGAAAAGAAAGCGCTATTGAAAATTAAAAAAGCTGCGGGTATGGAAGTAGATATATGGGCAGCTCGATCAATCGCTAAAGCTTTTGATAAGTTGAAGATATCTTATCCTTTAACAGAAAAGGCTAAAGAACCATCTTTTACTCAGAATTGGCTTACTAATTGTGAGGAACCTATAGCTGGTTTGATTCGTGAAGCTAGAGAAGTGAATAAATTTCACTCTACTTTCATCGATTCAATTTTTAAATTTGAACATAATGGGAGGGTACATGCGGAAATAAATCAGTTAAAGGGTGATGCAGGGGGAACCGTCTCCGGTAGGCTCTCTTATGCTCATCCGAATTTACAGCAAATACCAGCACGGAACAAGGACCTGGGCCCCAGGATTCGATCTTTATTCTTACCTGATAAAAATTGTAGGTGGGCATCATTTGATTACTCTCAGCAAGAGCCTAGACTAGTAGTTCATTATGCATCTAGTATAGGGTTTGAAGGATCAGAAGATTTAGTAGAAGCTTACCATAATGAGAATACAGATTTTCATCAAACTGTAGCTGACATGGCAGGAATTCCTCGATCTCAAGCTAAGACAATTAATTTAGGAATTTTTTATGGCATGGGAAAAAATAAATTATCTAGAGAACTTGGTATAGATAAGCAGCAGGCTGAACAAATTTTACAAGAATATAATAAAAGAGTTCCTTTCGTTAAACAATTAGCTAATAAAGCATCTGACTCTGCTAATAAAAACGGTGCCATCTGGACTCTTAAAGGAAGGAAATGTAGATTTGATAGTTGGGAACCAAGTTCTTTTGGAATACATAAAGCTACAAATTTTGAAGACGCAGTAAATAAATATGGAAAAAATAGTATTAAAAGAGCTATGACCTATAAAGCTCTTAACAGATTAATTCAAGGATCAGCTGCAGATCAAGTAAAACAAGCAATGATTAATTGTGCAAAAAAGAATTATTACCCTTTAATACAAATTCATGATGAACTTTGTTTTAGTATTCCTTATGAAAGATTAGGACCTGCATGTAAAGAAATTAAAGAAATAATGGAAGTTTGTATACCCGAGTTGAAAGTTCCTTCAAAAGTCGATATAGCTGTAGGAAAAAACTGGGGACAAACTGATGACTTTAATAGTTAAAGAAATATTAAATATGGGCAAGTGCCCCAAATGCACAGAGTACACTCACTTCAACAAAACTAAAAAACCGACAATATTTACTTGTGCAATATGTGATTCTTTTGTTGAACAAAAAATAAACGGAAAAGTTCTCTATAAGGAAGTTGAACTTCCTGGCATATTTATAGATCGCTAAATTTAAGTTTCTATTTTATTACTTTCAACAATCAATTCTTCTTTTGCGTCTGTCACACATTGATCGTTAATCTTAGTCTTAAGATTCTTAACTTTAATGTCTATCCATCTCATATCAGGAGTTACTTTTTTCTGCGCTAACGCTTGGTTGGCCCACTGATGTTCCAACTTTAGTTTCTCCTGTACTAACTCGTGTAGGCTCATTGCTCTTCGTCTCCTCAAAAGTTATAAACAGCACTCTGTGATCTCTAAATCCTCCTCCGTCTTTAAAGAAAACATCGCCATTATTTACAGCATCGGCCATAACTTGCTGGGCATGGTTATCGTCATTCGCGTTTACAGTGTAATCGCAAAAAAGCTCATTATACCAGCATTTAAACCGATAAGCTTTCATAGGAACATTATATGCATTTTTATCTAAGCCTGTCAAGTCTCAACCTTAGGCTTTTGTGGCGGAATTATGACAGCAGTACAGTCAAATTTGATGTATATTTGGTGTTTATTTACCTCTTCACGGCCTATTTCTATGGTTTTTTCTTTAGCTTTTTCATAGCCTTCTACCATACATGTGTAAGAATCTTTATATTGTGTTGGAAATGTGAAGGGCTGCAGGCACTGATTTGCTAAACCTGAACACATTACAATAGTTAATAAATAAGACATCAGTTACCCTATACTTTTTAAAACTATTTGTAAATAACTCTTGATTGTTAATGGGATATGTAATAAGAATATGGGATAAACAAGGATGGTAACAATGGATAAACAAGAAATAATAAATAAAATAAATACCTACGTTGAGATGTTATACATAATAGGTCAAAAGGAAGGTCTCACTGAAGCGGGTGATATTTTTACGAACAAGACTGGAGCTGTTCAAACTAAAACACAAGTAGAGTCTTCTTCGAGTGTTGTGATGGGCTCTGACCCTCACCCTACAGTTCCTCCAATTAAACCAGTTGATATTAAATCAATTACAGTTCAATTAGAAGATAATCAATTAGTTTTAAAGTTGGGGAATGAAGTTAGAAATAAACATACAACTCCAGCAGCTGATACTAAATTCACTCAATTGTTGATGATGATTAAAGATCAGTTTGCTACGTGGAATTCAAATAATGGAAAGGATAACTAATGAGTAGTTTAAATTTTTATTGTTTGGTTAGCTGTTTGTTTGCAGCAATACTACTGGTGGTAACAGTATGAGTAGATCAGAAGGAGTAACAGAGTATCATTGCAACTGGGCTGTTTTTTCTAAAGCAGTTCATAGCATTTTAAAAGAAGTGCCCACTCTCGATTCTAATGGAGGAATGCTTGAAAAAGATGACTACCGTTGGCAGCACGCAAAACAAAGATTAATTAATACAGTCTTTGAACCAACTGGTGGTGATCGTGGGTATCATTTCTTTGATGAAGATACAGCGGACAATACTATTAGAGCCGAGTTAAAACGAAGACAAAAAAATAAATTAACACTATGATCGCACTTGCAGGAACTATAAAAGCATTGCTTTTAATCAGCTTATGCATCGGAATATTTTTACCGAGAGTAAGTCTGTTAATTATAGTTTGTGTATTGTGGTACTTAATATAAAGAAAGGAAAATATGAAAAAACCCAACATTACAATAAACATTATAAGTGGAGTTGTGGATTCAGTTGACGGCATGCCTGAAGGCTGGACCTATCAAATAGTTGAACACGGTAATGATTAAAGAAAGGAAACATGGAACCTAATAATATACTATATACTTGTGAGCATCATGGAGTAGATACTTATCATTTAATTAAAAATACTGAACATAATTACCCAGGAATGGTTTATGTCTGGTTTAAAGATAAAACATTTGGTGATGAAAAAATGTGGGTAAAAATTACAGAAGGAGATCGTAATAAAGGTGTAGGTACTTTAAGTAACATACCTATAAAGATTAAGCATATGGATTATGGTAATATCATTAAATTTAAAACTAACAAAGAAGGAATAACCTATGGACATCAATAAATGGAAATCAGTGGCCGTGAGAAAAAAATCTCACACCCTGTTGCAAGCTCTTTGCTTGAAAGAGTATCGTAAGCCTGCAGAATACATCGAACTTCTTATCGATAAAGAAGTGCAAAGAAGAGCTAAGGATAGAGGCATGACACCGGAAGCTTATGAGGCTAAAGTATTGAAAGATATGGATAAAAGTGGAGGGAAGAATGGAAGGAAAAAATAAAGAAAATGCTGGAAACGTTGTTGATAATGGAGTTGGTAGCTGTCATTTATGTAATGGCAACCACTACGTAAAAAGAGAGGTTACAGCTACTATTATTCCTTTTAACTTGCAATGCGTACCGACATACTATAGCACTTGTCCTATATGTGTTGTACAAAACACAACGACAACGGAACACGGACCAGTGACGAACTCAAATGATAGGGGACAGCTTCATCAATGAGTTACCATCATCGATCTTCCACAGAACTGTCTCCTGTCATAAAACACAGGAGCAATGTATACAGAATACGAATCACAACCGGCGGAGCCGGAGACTCGACTATGGAAGGCTGTCTTATGGAGAGCTTTCGATGATACTCTTTATAGAGGAATTGAAAAAAGTCTTATCGTGGCTAAGAAGGCTGCACAAAAATGGTTTAGACTTCAGTCAACAGATTATTCAAATGTTTGCATGTTCGCTTCATATGACCCAAAATATGTGTCTGATAAATATAAAAAAATATCTAAAACTAAATCCTATGCTTTCACGGTATTTCAAAAGAAATATCTTAAAAAAAGAGCCAGGTATTTCAAATGATTAAAAAAATATTAAACACATTAGATAAAGTAATTATTGTATTGCTGTGGATTATGCTGCTGCCCTTAGTATTAATATTAAATTTATTTATAGGTAAAAAAAATGACAATTGAAGGCGACTCAAGAGAGTACGATTTATTAGCTGCTCACTGTGAAACTTTAGGTAGAGAACTTTCCAAAGAAAAAAGACCAATCCTTTTAACAGCAGAGATAGGTGTAAGAAAAGGATTAAGTACTAAAATTATAATGGAGTATATCCGACCAAATTACTCAGGATTACACTTTCATATTGGGATCGATCCCTACGGAGACTTAATTTATGAGCATTATGACAAAATAAAGGCGACTAAACTAGATTATGACGAAAAGATGTTATTAGAATTTAGGAAGGATTTTGCTGAACAAAAACGATTTAGCCATATGCATATGACAGATAAAGTGTTTATGGAAAAATATTATTATGGCGTAGAATTTTATCATGAAAGCAAAACATATTTATTAAATGAGTATGGTTTGGTTCATTTTGATGGTCCTCACAAAACCACTGACGTAATTAATGAAGCTGTGTTTTTTGCTGAAAGAGCTGCACCTGGGGCCATATTTATTTTCGATGATTGGAAGACTTACAATACACATTTAATCAGGCAGGTCTTGAATGAATATGATTTTGAGTTTATATCCAACGGCGAAAGGAAAATGATAATGAAAAAAAATGATAAGAGTAATAAAAAAGATAATAGTAAAACTTAGGATGAAGTATGCTGACATACGTGGACATCATGGAAAAAAATGGAATTATGAGCCTGGTGATTACTATATGGGGAGGAAAAAGAAATGATTGAAAAATTAATGACATTGTTAGTTGGAATTTTACTGGCACTAGCGGGTTGGACTTTAACTCGTACGTTTGATTTATCTACCAATCAATCAGTTTTAATGAAACAAATGGATAAACTTGAGAGACAAGTAGAGAAACTAGAAGATCAAATGGATGATATGCAAGATTCTGATAAAGAAATTATGGAC
>TARA_R100000655_G_scaffold34660_1_pt1 | contig 10346 bp, 14 predicted proteins | sample TARA_R100000655 | Tara Oceans TARA_R100000655 (sample SAMEA2622497) | marine metagenome | biome: marine biome (ENVO:00000447); feature: deep chlorophyll maximum layer (ENVO:xxxxxxxx); material: "saline water (ENVO:00002010), including plankton (ENVO:xxxxxxxx)" | depth 90 m
TATGATTTATGTATATTTTAATCTTTTTTTTCTTTTTTTGTAAAATTATATCTATTTGGTAGTTTGTATCCTAAAGTATTATGTATCTACTTAAAAACATTCTCTAAGTGAATTTCACTTGGGGTATTAATGAAATAATTTAACTCCACCTTTATCATTGTATTCTAGCTGCTCTAAAACAACGTCTTTTTTGTCTTTTGTATGGTTTAGTACCTTTTTAGGATTTAAAACACTCCATAGACTAATTAAATTGTTAATAATGTTATCTTTATACTTTTTATCTTTATAGTTCCTAGCAACTAAAACTTTATCTTTTAATTCTTCATTATTAAAACCAGAATTAGATAGCCACAACATTCTGGCAATAATTTGATTTAAATCGTATGATGTTTTAGCTTTTTTTAACTTGTTGTACAGTTCAGCTTGAAACATTTTATATGTTGGTAATATAAATAATGCAGATGAAAAACCTTTACGTTCTTTTTTATTTTCTCCAATATCTTCCTGTAATTGCCTAGTTAAACGCCATAATAAATTATGCTTTTGAAGATTATTTATATCAGTATTTATTTGAAATTTATTTATTTTACGTTTTTTAGTTATTGCTTTTGCAAATGATTTATTAGAACCAAATAAAACTATTCCAGAACTACCAATTTTTTTTAAATCATAATTACCAGATTCTATAAGTAATTCTAGTGTTGTAATTGGTTCAGCTAAACCACGTTTTGAACGTCTTAAATCTGTAAGAGTATTGCATAAGTTATTGTACAAGCATGATTCCATAAACAAAATATATTAAAAATAAGAAATAATTACAATAACTTTTATTGTTATTTATAATGAATTATAAGAAAATATAATAAAAGCTAATAGGTTTTATTTGCATGATTCCAATCTCCCTTTGAAATTTATTAGCTTTTTTTTATTGCTCAACACCAATAGCAGCTAACTCAAAGTTGTAACCTGTAAGCTTAACGTAAGGTATTTTGGATTTTGGTATTTTTATGAATGTCTTAAACTCACTTAAAGTATTGCTTATTGGTGTTGAGTTTTGATAAATTACAACTGGATTAGTTGGTGCTGCTACCTGACAATTAATATCATTATCAGCATAACCAATTTCAAAAGTACCTTTAGAACTTGTATTACTTGGTATTGTAATACTACTTATAATTAATTCTTTATTATTGTTAACAAATCCAGAATTATTATATTTTAATGATTGATAGCTACCATTTGTGCAATTAGAGTTTATATATAGCTGATAGACGTTGTTTTTAGCTAAATTTGGTATCTTAGTACCATTTATATCAAAATCTACGTTATCTGAACGAACAGTAATAATTAAATATGCAACAAAGAGTAAAAAAGCAAAAGTAAACATAAAAACATATTCTGTATATAATCGCATTTTATATTAAGCCTTTTTTTTCAGCTGCTACTAAAACATCTTTTCTATTTTTAAATTTAAGTTTTTTATCAGCAAACTTTATAGCTTTAAAACTTTCTTCCCTAAAACCAGCATTAGTATCAAATTGTGTACCCTTAGGTGCTTGGAATATATCTCCAGTTACATTATTAGATTGAAAACTGCTTTTTTTAGTTTTAAAGTTAGTAACTGTTGGTTTTAAACCATTTTTAACCCTAAATTGATTTTTGCTTGTTTTTTTCTTTTTAGGTATTATTGCTTTTGGTGTTTTTGTTTCTTTTTTCTTTTTATCTTTTTTGTTACCTCTTGTTGCAGTAGTTCTTGGTGTTATAACAGTACCAAAATTATCAATTTCTGTAGGTACTTTAGTTTCTACTTGTGTTGGAGTATCAAAAGGTTCTTCTAAAGGTTGTGGTTTTGGTTCTGTAGCTGGTTCTGTAAATGGTTCTGTAACTGTTTCTGTAGAAAATTCATTTTGGAATTCAGTTAATGGATTTTCTACAGGTGCTGGATTATCTAAAGTTGTTGGATTAGGTGCAACATCAATTTCAGGTTCATCTATAACTTGTGGTGTTGGTAATTCTGGTTCAATAATTTCTGGTTCAGCTATTTCAATAATTGGGTCCGTTAATTCAACTTCATCTAGTTCAGGTTCTTCTAGTTGTGTATCTTCTTCTGTACCTATTAAAGTTTCCTCTAATGGTTCTGGTTTTTGTGCTGGTGTTGGTGTTGTAGTTGGTATTGGTACTACAGTTGGTGTTTTTGCTGGTTCTATTTTTGGTTCTGTAACAGGTTGTGTTGTTGGTATTGCTTTTGTTTTTACTGCTAAATCAGATATTTCTTCTGGTGTTAAAGGTTGTTGTTGTTCAATAACTTTTTGTATTTGTAATTCGTCTTTTTCATCAGGTAATACTTTAACTGTATTTAATTGGTAATTAGGTAATAATTCAGGATTTAATTTTACTATTGCACCAGCAGTTGTAGTAGTTACAACTGTATCGCCAACAATAGCTGCTTTATTTTTTAAAGATACACCAGTTGGATTAGGAAATTGTTCAGTAGCATTTTTAACTTGTTGATTAATTGTTTGTATACGTCTTTGTGCTGCAAGTTGTCTGGGGGGTATTGTTGGTTTACCTGTTTTTGGTTTTTTTCCTTTAGTTTTTCCAGTACCTAAAGTTGCTCTTTTGCTTGTTGTTGTTGTACCAAATTTTTCAGCAGTTTTTAAAAATCTTGTTGGTGTTCCAAATTGAGCTGAACTAACTTCATTTTTAATTTTTTCTTTTGCTGCTTGTCTTTCTAAAAAAGCTTTAGTTGGTTTTAATGGTTTTGGAAAACCTTTAAATCCGCCACTTACACCTGTACTTTGAAAAGCAGTATTTGGTCTATCCTCAACAGGTATTTGTTTTTCTATAAATTTTATATCTTCTTTTTTAGCCATTAGCAGCTGCTACCTTTTTCATTAAGTTTTATAAAACTTAAACTACTTTGATTTGAACCACTTAACCATGTTGCTGAACCTGTTGAATATCCTGAACCATGAAAAAAGTTAACAGTAATTGTATCGCTTGGGTCAATACAAGCTATGTAATTTGATGATATTGTGTAATTTGGAATACTAAATAAAGTTACCCAAGTTCTATAATTAAAACCACTTGAACCAATATTTATTGCTCCCTGTATCATTGCTCCGTCATTTGTTAAACCTGAAAAAGAAATTAAATTTGTTAAACTAACTTGATAAAATGCAGTATTACAACCTGAATCATAAGTAATTGTTCCTGAACTATCTGCACTAAAACAATTTTCTGTATCAAAACGTTCAGTATCATAATCAATATTTGATGTAGAACCAAAACCTGAATAATTTAAAGTCTGGTCTGAACTTAAATGAAAATTAGCATATTGAGTACCAGAAGCACTTGCAGCTATTGTTAATGTATCTCCAGTTACAGATGTACTAATTCCTGAACCACCTAAAATATTAATATTGTCTTGTTGTGTTGCAGCAGTAAATGAACCACTATCACTTGTTACTTGGCCAATATCATTTGTTGGTGTTCCACCTACATCAACAAAAGAACCTGTACTATCTAAAACCTGTACTTTATCAGATGAAAATCTTAAAGTACCGAGTGTTGAAGTTGATGATGTACCAAGAACCAATCCACCATTTAAATTAAAATCCCCATTATTATCTTTCATAATTACACTACCAGTATGATTTCCGCCAACTGATTCCCAGTTAGCAATTTGGTTAACTGCTAAACTATGTTGTTGTGTTAGCTGGTATGCAGTATTAGATTTAATACCTAAATTACCTGTAAAAGTACCAGTAGAAGCAACTGTACATGTGTTTGCACTAGCACAATTACTAGAACTTGGTATAGCCATAATTAAAGCCATTACTGATAGTATTAAAGCCAAACTAATTACTTGCCTATCATTTATTTTAAGATTTTTTATATCCCAGTTTTTTATCCTGTTTATCATATTTTCTAACTCCAAAAAGGTAGTAAATTTGTAGTTGGACAATTATATCTAACTATTGCTAAACCAACTAATGCACTACCACTAATTAATAGTATAAATTTTTTCAATTCTAAAATCATCTTCTACCCCCAAAAGGTAAGAATGATAATATGCCAGCAGCAGCTTTGACACCAAGAAATAGCATTAATGCACTTGCAATTAAACGCCAGCTATAAATTATAAATCTTGTATTTGGTGCATCTAACCATTCATAATTCATAAATATAGAATTAACCCAAGCTTTCCATTGTGTTGGACTAATTAATATATTACCGCCAAAAGATTGCCCGATAGGATTGTTTTCCCCGAGTGAAACATCTGACAATGATAATTGATTAGCGTTCATTACTGGATTTAAATTATTAGATGTATCAGTTAATGTAGTTCCAGCAGCTAACATATCAATAGCTGCACCACCACCAACAATTAATGTAAAAAATAATAATACACTCCAGCTATTCATTTAAAAACCCTCACTTAATAATTTACTGCTTCCATATAAGACTATAATAATAAAAAGTGTTGCAAGTGGAAACCAAAGACTGTAAAAGTTCATTATTTGACCAAGATAAAGAATCGTGCCAAAACCAAAAATTCCAAATGTAACTTGTCTTGTTGCAGCAATCATTACAGAACCAACAAGCATAGCAATAAAAGTAAATAAGCCACCAAATACAAATTGTGTAGGTAATCCAGATGTTGTTGCTACTGTATTAATAAATGGAAAAAATGGAAAAAACTGGTTTGCTGAACTTTTATTAATTAAATCTGCATCTGGAACTGCTTGATTTTGATTGTCTAGTTGTGGATTGATTACAAAATTTTGGAATCCACTTGTTGTTGGTAAACCTACATTTAAAATATATGTTTGTGGTCTATCCATTGTATAAGTTCCATTATGATTATTACCTGATACATCAGCAACAGTACCAGCATAAGATGATGAAAATGTTTCTTCTAAATCAGAAATATCAAAATTATATCTTGCAACAACATTATTTGTAGTATTTATATTTTTTATAAGTTCGGTATTTAATATCCATGTTGAATTTAAATTATTACCAATTTTTACATTATCTATTAATGATGTCATTGTACTTGTAGCAGTTGCACTTGCTACTAAAGAATTATCAACAAATAATTTTATATTTGGAAATTCATAAGTTGCTTTTAAATTATATCTATTATTAAAACCACTTGTTACAGGAGTTCTAAGTTTTGTACCTTGAATTTCAACAAAGTTGTAAAGTGTTTGCTGCTCACACTCAACACCAACTGCATAACCTGTATTATTTTCATGCCTATCAAAAATGTATCCAGTATCTATACTTGGTACACCACTTGGACAATTCCAAGAACTTAAATTTGATAAATATACATCACTATTTATTGCAATATTATCTGTTAAATTAAAATCTACATGGTATGGAATTGTTACTAAATCATTTTTATAAAAATAAAATCCATTATCTCTCCATTGTGTAGCATTACCATTATCATTTTTACCTAAAAACAATTTAAATACATTAGCAACATTAGTATCTAAATCTGGTGCGACTAACCAATATCCAGCTGATTGTGTTCCAGTTAAATTTTGATTCATAAAGTTAATATCATTTAAATTGTTATCAGTAAGTAAAATTTGACTACCAAAGTTATCCATATAATTTTGGCTTACTAATGCACTTGATACAAATGGAACTCTAACAGGTGCATCTACTTGGTTACTGCTTGTATTAGTTATTGTTATATTTAAATTTTGACAATAGTTTGATGTATCAGCTATTGCACCAATACAATTGTTTTGATTATAAAAAGCTAAAAATAATGCAAAAAAACCTAATAAGCCCAATGCTAATAATCTTAAATAAGTATTAGTTTTTTTTAATTTTAAATTTAATAATTTCAACTTGGTATTTTCCTAACTAAATATATTACCATTCCAATTAAACCAACAAACATACCAACTAACAAAGGTTGCAATAATGGCGGTGCTATAAATACTCCAGTTACTAAAGTACCAGCAAAACCAAACACAATACCAAATATAGAATTACCTGATAATAAATACATACCAGCACCAGTAATAATAGCTACTAAAATTAGAGTAAAACTTAAAAAAACTGGCGCTTCCATGCCAAAATATTGTTTACCTACCATTACTGCTGCTGAATATATATCTTGTGTTTCTAATTCTGTTTGTAATGTTGTTTCTAGTGTGCTTGTTGCAAATGGTGGTGGCACGTCTACTAAGTCAGTTAAACCTACATCAAATAATTCAGGTAAAACTTGTTGAAGTAATGGACTTACACGTCTAGTAATAATCACACCATTACCAGTTACTTTTGCATTTTGATTAATTAAAGTGTTATCAGGTAAAGATTCATCAATAGTTATATCTAATAAATTATCTTGAATATGTTTAATTAATCTTTCTTTTTGTGTACCAATATTTTGAGTTGATATATTTGGTAAATCTTGTATATCAGCACAACTATAATTTTGTTGTGGAATAATTGGTGTAAAAACATTATAAGACACTATGCAAACAACACTTCCGTCATCTATTAGCTGCTCTAATGTTTTATCAATACCTGTAATTATTCCGGTTTCAGCATTACCACTTATATTTAAACCAAATAATGTGTTTCCAATAACTCTTACTGGTTCTGTAAAATCTGACCCATAAGAAGCATTACTTACAATAGTGTCTGTAATTGTTGAAGATAAAGCATGTTTATATAATCCAATAGTTGCTATTGAACTGCTTAATGTTTCTGGAAAACTACATAAAATCGTTGTGCTAGGTGTTTGGCTTTCACAACCTGATTGGTCTTTTAAAAAAGGATACCAAGAAGATTGTGGCATATTGTACCGAACTGAAAAAATAAAATTTACATTTGAACCTTCATCATAAATATCTTGAAATGCAGTTACGCTTTGCACATCAATAGGTTCATTTAATGTATCAGCTGATACTTCATTGACACCTAATGCTAATATTCCTATTGCATATAATCCTAAAAATAATTTTTTCAATGTTTTTTATCTTGATTGTGTAAATTGATACAAGAATATTAAAGATAAAAGAGCCAAAAAAACAGTAGCTGATATTAGTACAGTAAATGCTAAAGAAGATACTAAGCCAACTAATTCAGTTGTAACAACAAAAAAACCTATTGTTACAAATAATGAAAAAATTGCACTAAAACCTAAATTTAACATTTACTGCACCTCATATTCATAAGACTATTGCCCTACGCCATTCCTTTTTGCAGCTACGAAAGCGATTAAAGCTGCTACCGATACACCACCGACAATCGCTACTAATGGAATCAAATTCACAATAGAAACTACGGCAGGGAAATTCGTAGAAATGTTAGATATCGCCGTGATTGCTTCTACCGAACTAATTACAGTTGGGAAAATAGCCAAAAATGCGACAAGCGTGATAACTGCGAAGATTATTGCGGTTATATTTTTTAACATGTTTACGTCCTTTTTTTTAAGGTTTTGTGTTGTGTTCAACCTTTACTTAATAATATTTAAAGCACTAAGTAACCACAACATAGCAATAAAGACTGCACCAAGCACTAACAAAAGCGGTAAAAACTGCATTATGTTAGAAGTATTCTGGTCAACACCAGAAGCCAATTCCAAATAATTAACAGTAAATAAAAAGCTAGTTGAACTAGCTAATCCACTTACAGTTATTGTTACTCTATCAGTTGAAATAGTAGATTGTGCAGTTTTATCCACACCAGTTGGACTTGTTTGCTCAACTGTTCCACCACTTACTAGAGTACCACTAGCATTTGTAAAGCTACCTAAGTAACTATATTGTGATTGTGTTGGTAATGTAATGGTACAAGTTGTATCACTACCACCAGTCGTACAAGCTAGATTTGATGCAGTTGCAAGTTGTGTTCTTGCAGCTTCTACTTGCTCATTAACTGGTCCTATAACACCAATACTAACCACTAATGCTATTGCCATAAAAGCCGTAGCCAATATTCCTTTTAATAACATATCTTATTATTATCCTTAATTCTTGTTATTTAAAATCAATATACATTTACACAATATGGTTATCAAGTAATTTGACAAGTAATATACATATAAATACAATCTAAACAACTGTCCCAGTTGTTCCAATTTATACTTGATAACATATACTTCCTATATTATAGTGTATTAGGTTTAAGTAATATTAAATTACATTATAAATTATAGAAATTATATTATGACTTCTAACTGGGATAACCCAGCTGATAAAATAAATACTGATATTCAAGCTAGATTATCTTCCCCTTTTATAAATCAAAAAAATCCTTTTAATCCAGAACTGTTTGTAAATGAACCTAAATCAAAAGTACAAGCAGCTATACAAGCAAGTAGAACTGAAATGCAAGTAATAGACGCTTGTAAAGTCATGACAAAAGTAAATCAAAGACACTTAAAAAGATTAAAGTATAAAAAGAAAAAGAACTTAGGAAAGATAGTACCAAGTAATAAAGCTGAAAGTATTGTAATGGAATTTGATATTCGTTCAAGGTCTACTAATGGCCAAGCTATTGGATATGCAGCAAGTGTTATGACTTTTATGCCACCACAAAAAGAAAAAGAAAAAAAAGATATAAATGAATTATGAAAATAATATCTTTTAATTTAGATAGAACTGTAAGCATTAAAGATACTGAAATTGTGCAAAATGAAATGGTATATGTTGATACTAAACAAGCACATTTTTTAAATACTAATTTAGTTGGCTTTATTGTTTATCCTTTTATATATGGTTTGTTTGGTAAAAAGAAAAATTTAATAGTTACTGCTAATGCTAATGATGTAAATCTATTAAATCCTGTAAATAATAATCAGGAACATTTTATAGTTGATGAAGCTGCTTTTGATAAAGCTGATTTAATAGAAGATAAAATTATTGAGCAAACTTTAATATCTACTGAAAAAAATCCAAGTAAAAAAGATACTTTTGAAAAATATATATCTATAACAATAATTATAGGTGCTAGTGTAGTGGCCTTTTTAGGTTCTATTGTTGGTATACCCTATGTTATTAATCAATTATGAATTATCAAGATTATATAACTAAATATTTACAAGAAAATAGTAAAAATTTTTTGAGTGTATTAAATTTAAAACAGTTGTTAAAATCTAACCAACAAACCTTAATGTTGTTTATTTTTAGTGTGCTACTGGTAATTTTTTGCATCGGTGCTGCTTCTTTATCAGTAGTACACGCCACAATAGGTAATATTCTTTTTGGATTCTTTTTTGTTTTATTGTTAATAGTTAGTTTTTTAACTTTATACCAAAGATTTACCCATATATTAGTAGCTTATGTTAAACACAATAAAATCTTTTGGGAATTTATAACAATACCAAGAGAAATAGAAAAAACAATTCCAGATGATTATATATATCAGGTTGGTAAAAAATTTATAAAAATATTAGTTTGCAATCATATAAATGGAATTGCTTTTATAGAAAAATACAATCCATATAATATAGATATTGAAACTCCAGTAAATCCACAAGAATTAGCAGCAACTAATGAACAATCAAGTATTAAAAGATTAACTGTTACAACTGAAAAAAATATAGCTACTGAAATACTGCAAAAAGGAGTTTTATTAACAATTCTCGGGGGCCTCGGATTTTTAATATTTATTTTAACTAGTGAAATACTTAATAAAGTTTAAATGGCATTACCAGAAAAAGTAGTAACTAAAGATATAGAAAAATATATTAGTAATGACTGGATACCAGCAGCATTACTTAATCAATCACATATAACTGTTGTTAAAGGTGTAAGAGGTTCCGGAAAAACTTTATGGACTGCAATTTGTTTATATTTAAAATGGAAATCTGGATATACAGTATTTCATAATGGTGCATTAAAGTTTAATGGTAAAAATGCAGCTGGAGGAGATTGTCAAGAATTAGATATAGCTGATATGTTAAGTTATACAGTTGATAATGATTTAAAAAACTGTTACATAATGATTGATGAAGCACAAGTTGTATTTGATAGCTGGAGCGGAGGTGCAACTTATTTAAGAAAACTAATACATTATATAACCCAGCTAAGACACAAAAATATTAATATGTATTTAACTACACAATTTGTAAGTGATATATCTTCAAGAGTTAGACAACAAATAGATTATGTTGTATCGCCAAGTTCTTATATGCGTGTTTATACAAGTGGTGTAAAAAAAGGAATGATTAAGGACCATAGAATAGATAGTTATTATACAAGCACAGAAAATACTCCCTTTGGTATGCAGCAATCATTATTGCCAAGAATAAATAACTGCCAAGACTTCTATGGGATATACGATACTACTTATATGGTTGACCA
>TARA_R100000655_G_scaffold20833_1_pt1 | contig 10334 bp, 8 predicted proteins | sample TARA_R100000655 | Tara Oceans TARA_R100000655 (sample SAMEA2622497) | marine metagenome | biome: marine biome (ENVO:00000447); feature: deep chlorophyll maximum layer (ENVO:xxxxxxxx); material: "saline water (ENVO:00002010), including plankton (ENVO:xxxxxxxx)" | depth 90 m
CTGGGGTCTACGCACAACACGGTAACACTAGGAAACATTGACAACACTGGATGGTTTGATTCATATCCAACATTTAGAGATTCAGGAGCGATAAAGTTTATTTATCGTCGTGACGTTACTCTTGATACCAAGTGGATACTTATAGACGCATTGACCTCTTTAGAAACAACAAAGACAGATGAGGCTGTGCAACCAAACATCGCATTTGGTGGTTATCCATTCAACACAACGTTCAAGTACTTGAGTCAAAACGACGTAGAGCGATGGGAAGACGCTGGCCCGGCTCAGTACATACGATTCTGGTTCAAGTCGGACACGGATAGAGTCATAAAGATTCGATACCACTTCAGACCTAAAGATTTGGTGGCAGATAACGATGCGCCACAATGGCCTCGTCAATACCACATGCTGGTGGTCCACCTGGTGCTTCAGGACATGTTTTTACAGATGCAAGACACTGTACAGGCTCAGTTGTTCGAAAGGCGAGCAAACATCGTTTTAGAGCAGATGCGGCGTCGATACTTATCAAGGGATGATGTGAAGAAGAAATTCATGAGGTTTGATACTTCTCGTCGCTTCCGCAACATCTATGGCCCACCGAGTATAAACTAATGACTGTTAAAAGTTCTAAACTAAGAGTTGCTCCGTTGCGTGGTATGGATCAACGCTGGCGTGTCAAGCCTACGCATGCCAGTAGCATTATTGATATGACATGGTCAGATCAAGATTCTTGGATGCGTGCTGGTGGCTTTGACCATTTGTGTCGTGATTACACACCTGACGATTGGCTTGACGTAGGCACAAACACAAGTTTTACATCACAAGTAGAGACATCAGAATCACAAGTTGGTGATGGACCATTTACACAAACAAGCGTGACAAATACTTTTACAAGTAGTGTAGTAACAAATCCTTACACAACAGGTAGTCGAGTAGCTTTGAATGCGTACAACCAAGAGACTGACAGTCCAATAAGTTTGCATTGGTTTGCTCAACACAGTGGTGGGTTGCAATGGTTGGTGTATGAGACAACGAAGGGCAAGTTAAGATATTTTAATGGTAGTCGGTGTCCCATCGCACCATGGACGGACATTTACTATATAGATGGCAAAGCGATGGACGGAACAAACTATCCAAGGAAAGTGGTCAATACGCCATGGATAGGCACACAGTTCTGCACATTTGCCTCTCGACTTTACATGGTAAACGGTTTCAACTTTCCTCTAGTATTTGACGGCAGGAAAGCAACACGTTTGGGTTTTGCAACTTCTCCCAACGGACTTTCAGTTGGAGATGGGACAGATGTCGAAAATCAGATTGATTCACAATTATATTTTACCCAACGATTGGGTGTTGGAACTCCCGGCAAAAGTGGATCAGATGCTGTGCAATCAACCTACGCCTACAAAATAAGTTTCGTTAATGAAAGAGGTCAAGAAAGTCCTTTAAGTCCGATTGCTGAGATTGAATACGATGCGCAAGGAAGTGATGGAAGTCGTTCTGGTGCAATCAAAGCTTTAATAGACTTGAACATACCACTAGGGCCTGAAGGTACTATGGCAAGAAACATATACAGAACTCAAAACCTGAGAGATGCATCGGGTGATTTGAGAACCACAGACTTCAGTGCCTTGTTCTTTTTTCATTCACAAATACAAGACAATGTAACGGAAGCAATAATAGATGCTAAACCTGACGACCTTCTTGGCAGTGTTGTTGACGAACTAGACTTTGGTGTGGTTCCACATAAAATATCAATGATTGCTTTGTTCAAAGGCAGAAGTTTTGTTGCAAAGAGCGACAGTAACATAATACATTTTAGTAGAGCAAATTTTCCAGAAGTGTTTCCAGAAGACAATGTTATTGATTTATCTGATACTAGCGGAAGTAGAATCACTGCATTGTATTCATTTAACAATAGTTTGGTTGTATTTAAGGACAGAGGTATATATCTCATAAAAGGTGATACGACGGATGGCTTGTTTGCTCAACCGCTTTCAAGAGACATTGGCTGCATCGCATCTAATTCTGTCCGTTTTGTTCCAGGTCTTGGATTGGTATTCTTGGCATCAGAGGGCTTGTTCTGTCTTGAGGGTACGCTTGAAGACAGTTTAACTCGAACATCCATCGTAAAGTTGAGCACATCGATCAGAGATTTAATACATGATATAAACTTTGCTGCGATTGAAAACTGCAGATCAATAATTTACCACCGAGACAGAGAGTATTGGTTGTGTGTTCCTATTCTTGGAAGCAGTAGAAATACCAGAGTGATTAAGTTTTCGTATGAGATCGGGGCGTTTAGCCTTATGGATAACATGCCAATCAAAGCAATAACTGAAAGTGAAGATCACAGAGGACATTTGTTTTTTGCCGGGGCTTACACTGACAGTACTGAAGGTCCGAAAGGGTTGTTTGTTTACACGAGAGGCTTTCTCAGTAAAGGTGGTTACTACGATTTAAATTCTCAATACGAAACGAGTAACATCCCATTTGGTAGTGTTTATGAAAACTTTGTACCTGTTAGAGTGCAGAGTCAAGTCATAGGCTACGGTAACAACGACTTGAAAATGAACTTCACCACCAATAGAGAATTGTCTGAGGCCTATACAACCGATAAAACATCTAAACAAAAGCGTCCATTAGAGGATAAAGACATATCTGTTTACGGTACAACCACATGGGGTGGCGGAGGACTATACGCACAGCATCGGCCAGTTTACGCACGGTTTGACATAAACACCATGCACAAGGGTCCAGTTAATGAAGTAAGGATAAAGTTCACTCCAACAAGCGGTCGTATTGAGTTGTTGGAATTTCAAATGGAAGCTCGTATTGGCTCACGTCGAAATGTTATAAACCTAACAGAAAAGATGGGAGGCACTGAAACAAGATGAGTTTTCGTTACAGAGAGAGAACTGTAGTTGATGGTGAAGCCATTGATCCACACGATTGGTATGAGAACACCAATGCTTTAGGTGGCGAGTTAAATGGGCAACTAGATCGAGACAACCTTCCTGAAAGGGCCATAATAACAACTATGGTCGCAGACAACACCTTTAATAAATTTTTTCAAAGTAAAAATGGTCTCACAAGAAACTGGCTGTCGTCCAGAAATTTTGTGGTGGCGGAGCAAACTTTCGAGATTGATGAAGATGGCGTCTTGATTGTTCATTTTGGCGCGACTTGGCAATGGCCTGGTATTACAAACAATCAAACTTTTGCCACGGGAAATGAAATATTTTTTAATTTAAAGTTGTCAGTAAACGGTACAGTGATTGCCAACGGTTTCAATTTCACCCTCAATCAAGGCGCTTACAGCACATATTTGGTTGGTACGTTCCCTGTTGTTGGTGGGAGTGTAACCGTAAAATGTGATGCTATAGCCGGTGGTCATTTGCCTTTGCAGATAAATGTGGACTTTGAAGACACTGTTGTAACCAGTTTGTATAAGAGGCGATAATGTCAAAGATAAACATTCTGTCTAACGAACCAGGTGACGCAATAACCATAACCAATCCTAATTCGACGATAACATCGTTTCAAAGTGTGGTTGGTAATTTTTCTGATGAAAACTTCCGTTTGCAAGGTCTGGAAAAAAGAAATTTTGCGGTGAGTTCTGTAACAAACAACATGCCAGGATCCAATGTAAAATCTTTCGCCAGCCGAACTGGTGTGGCTGTAGGCACTCCTTTGGGTTTTTTTAACGGGTCTTTTTTTGTTATAGGGCCAGTTACCAGAGACATGTCTAACGAAGAGACATTTTTAATCGAGATGAGTGCCGGGTTTGAAATGTCAAATTCAAATAACGGCACATGGCCATCTGCAGATAATCTACCTACTCTTTGGCCAGAGCTGGAATTTTCTTTGGGCTTTGCAGATAACCCGAATGGGCAAGGTGTTACCACAATATCAGGTACAAGAAGAATGTTTCGTACATCTGCTTACGACACTTCAAAGGCATATAGAAATATTGCTGGATCGGTCACAATAGTCATTTCTTTCGCGCCTATAGTCAGTTCACAACAGTCAGTGTATATATACATGCAGGTACAAGACAATCATTACGGAAATGTTGTTAATTATGATGCGTCAAAGTTAGAAACCCTTACAATACATAGCTCTAGAATGCATATACGGAAGTACAAAAAATAATGCCTTATCCGTCTACATTTACAACATTTACCGATGCTACTGCGATTACGGCGGCAAGTTTTAATCTGCGTGTAAAAGACATCGAGCAATTCATTAACGGTGACATTGAGCAATCAGATCTGCCAGAGGATGGATTTGTAAACTCAAACATAATTGTAAGTCCCGAGTTTTTTGGTGCCCCGGCCCCACGAGTGCATTTACAAAGTAGTGATGTGCATTACCGTCGAGCCAGAGGCGGTCCCGAAACTATTATATACAACAGAAATCAATCATTGAGTACATACTTACCCATACCTGGACTAGCCGCTACTTTTCATGTAGACATCCCAGATGGGTATCCTAAAGACACAGTAGAGACAATTATACGAGCGTGTTTTTTTGCTCGAAATCAAAACGGCGTTTCTGATGGAACTGATTTAATACCTGTTGCTACATATTTATTTGAGGAATGTGCAAGGTTCAAATTGTTTGTAGACGGTACTGCAATACCAGGAACAACAAGGAATTTGTATCCTGAAACAACCAAACAAGCTAAAGCAGCAGCACAGAATGTAAACATGATTGGTGTCGCAAACCTATCAAGAGGACTGCACAATGTGTATGTTGGAATTGAAGTGTTAACGACAACGGTTGCAACTCCGGGTTGGATACAACAATTCATAAGGCACAGATCTTTAAATATTGAGATACACTATCTATGAGGAAATTATGGCAAACGGTGAAATAAAACTTAATACTTCAGAGAGAAAGGGTCTTGCCTCTACTACGGCAACGTCAGGTCTCGGTGGTGCTATGACTGGTGCTCAACTTGGCTCAGTCATTCCAGGTGTAGGCTCCATTATCGGTGCTGGTGTTGGCCTGCTTGCTGGTAGTCTTGTTGGTGGCATTACAGCATCCAAGCAGATGAAAAAGGAAAAGGCGCTTGAAAAAGAGATAGCACAACAACAAAAAGAACAAAGATCTGATCAGGCTGCTATGGCTCGTGCTTCTGGCGCTCGTCAGCAACTTAAAGACCGCCAGCGCGAAGCGTACATGTTCCAACCAGAAGACGAGGTCTTTCTCGCATCGGCTGGCAATCCATCTACATACGACCGATTCATGTCGGCCACCTACGGAGCGTAGTCATGGCAATAAAATTACCTGACCATAAATCTGGTGATGCCACATATCATTATAGAAATGTAGGCACACTAGAGAATCCTGAATTTGAATTTGTCAATGTTACGACAGGTTCAGTTTTGAAAGAAAGCAGCAAAAACTTTACTCCTGCGATGCGTGAAGAGGCTATGAAAGATCTTGCTGCTTTCAAGCCAGCAGCCACAGAGGCTGCTGCTAAAACAACAGACGCCGTAGCAGACGCAGCAAAGCCCACAGGCACCACAGGCACCACAGGCTCTCTAAGCAGTCCGTTTATGGGTGTCGATGACGTGGCGCGAAAAGCACAACGCAGAGACTTAGCACAAAGCATAGGTCCAATGGCTTTGGTTGGTGGCATCGGCTCCGCGATTCAACTGGGTCAGGCTTTTGCACCTGGAAGATTTGGTAACGTACAAGATAGGTACGCCGCTGAACAACTTGATGAATTGCAAAGAAGACAGGCTAGAGGACAGCTTGGTTTGACTCAGGGTGAACGTGCAGAGATGGAACGTCAAATGTTGAACCCGGTTCGTCAACAAGCCGCAGAATCTCAAAGACGAGCTGAAGAAGAAAGAGCTTCGACCGGAATAACCAGATCTGCCGCTGGTCAGGTCAGGGGCGAAAGAGAGCGTCAACGTCTTCTTGCTGATCAAGCACGTCAAGCCGGAGCACAGATTGTGCAAGCCGACATGCAGAAGGCTGATCAAGAACTAAGTAAGATGGAAAGCCTTATGGCATTTCAAGCTAGTCGACAACAACAGGCTCTTGCAAACTTACAAAAAACAGGAATGGACATAGCGTATCTTGCAGGCATAAGCAGGGCTGGCAAAGGGATGAAACAAATCGATCCAAAGAATCTCGTTGATGCAGGTGTAGACGAAAGCAAGGCTCCTGATTTGGCACGTCGATTGAGCGCCAAAGCTGGTGGTATAGGCGGCTTAAGATCGGCAGAGGTTGGACGCGAACTTGAAAGAGCAGGCTTCAATCCCGATAGTGCGACTTACAAAAACGTCATGGGAACATATAGAATGCAAATTGATCCACCTACTGAAAAAACTTTCGGAGAGGGTAGAACTAGTTTGCAAGAAAAACGAATACAACAAGCAACAGGGCCTGATATATTTGAACCACAAGAAGGTCAAGGCCAAGTAGCAGGTCAATTTGCTAGGGAACTACCGACACTAACTGAGGTGCCTCAGGCGCCACCTGACCAAGGTGTGAACACCGGCCAGCCTGCTAGCACTTCATTTCGTTTTCAAGCTTTGACTAATTCTATTGCCGCTGAAGCCAACCGTAATTTACGGGAAGGTGAAACAATGCGACAAGCCACGGAAAGAGTTGCATACGATAGATTACTTGCTGGCACGATTACCAGAGATGAATTTACACAAATAGTCAATCTATTTCCCAGATCATAACCACTAGGAGAACCACAATGGCCGTAGTTAGACCATACTTTGACCCAACCGTTCGCTTTCAAGGCGGTTCTATATTCTCCTCATACCTTTCTGCTTTTACAAAAGAAAGAGGAGAAATGAACCGTCAGTTGATGGAGAGGGCTTTAAGACAAGCCGACCCTTCATTTTTGCAAGATCAGATTATGATGATCAATGAAAATATTTTGGAACTACAAAAATCCAAAGCTAAAGCTCTAGGTGGTGGTGGAACCAATGCAGACATGTTGAGAGCGGTCATGCCGTTGGTCCGCATACAAATGCAGGCAGCAAAAGATCAGGCAAGTATATCAACCAAACAAGGTGGAGCCGCACAGCAAGCTATGCGAGTGGCTAGTAACGCTGTGGCAAAAGCAAGAGATCAATATAAAGATGCTGTCGGCTCTGGTAGTATGACAAGTGGTGGATTTGCAGAAGAAGTAAAAGTGCAAATGGCAGAGTACGGGATCGACAGTGATTTAGAGAGACAGGCGATGCAACTTGTTTTGAATGAGGGAGGTAGTTCAAATCCAGCATTGAATGCATCGGGAGCGGACGTTGGTATAGAGTCACTTGTGGATTCTAAAGATGCCTTCTTCGCAGCTTTTGGAGGCGCACCAGGTGACATACCCTCAGCCCAATACTATTTTCAATTAGCCAAAAAACTTGCAGCAGGTGAACAAATATCCGATGCAGATCTACAATTGGCAATGGATGAAATTGACAATCAGATTGCTGACTACAAAAAACAACGCACGAAACTCCAAGAAGATCTGGCAGGTATGGGTGATGGGCCTGATGTTTTTGCTGGGTTTAGCGGTAACTACCTTTTGGACAATCCTTTCGTGCAACAAGGATTTCAACAAAACAAAGTAGATGCATTGGCATATTCAGTAAACCAAGCAAACCGTATGGAAGACAGAGGTCTGTTACGTGAGCCCCTTCAAGAAGTCGAAGCAGGACGTCGTGAGATTGCAAGCGTGGGTTTGAAGAAGCCCGGTGAAACCAATGAACAGTATAGAGCGAGGATTGATGCGGCTGCACAGCGTCGGGGTGTAGAATATGATTTTCAAGACCAAAGAAGAGCAATACAACAAGCCAGACAAGGCGACAGACAAGATGTTCGCGATTTAGGATTAGGGCCGGGCTCGATGGCTGTATTAGCTGCTCAAGCAGCGGGACAAAATATTGGACAGGGTGTTGACGATGCAGGGCAATTCTTTATGAATATGGTCGATAACCCAGATGTTGATGCTGGCGGATTCGATAGTCAGAATACATTTGGCGGACCAACGAGTATGACGCCAAACATAACTGGTGATTTTGCACGTGGAGTCAGAGGTAATGTAAGTCAAAATGTAATAAATGCAATTGCTGAAGAGGAACGTCGACAAAATAGACCATTAACGGACCAAGAGCGACGTGATGTTGCTAACATGGTAATGGATATGTACTCTGGAAGAAATATTGCAGGGTTTGGTGGCCGAATTGGCTACGACCGACTTGAAGAGGCAGATCCCAGACCTGGCGGTCGAGGCTTTCAAAACTTAATAAATTAGGAGAATCAAATGATGTACAATATGGAAGATGAAGACATGATGATTGTAGATGGAATGCACGACATGGAGCGTGGTAAGTTCTATCGCAAGTATATTATGAACAGATTTATGGTCAAAGCTATAAAAGATATGCCAGATGGGCTCTGTGCTCAAATATACGACCATGAAACAGATTCAATGGATAAGTATTATACTGGTGATCACTTGGCTGATGGCTCAGTAGAAGTGTCCGAAATGGGTGTGCTTTTTATCCCAGGTCGTGAAGACATTGAAGAGTTCAGTTTGCACTCAAAGATGATGGGGCCGGTGGACAGTGACGAACACGGACATCGTCATATGATGAAGAAAATGATGGACGAAGATATGGACATGTTTCATGATGAAGATGACGAAGGATTGGTTATACTAGTTGTTAATGACCGCATGATGTAACGCTGGAATAAACAATGGCAGAAATAGATCCAAGAGCAAAGAAAGCAGCAGAAGATAACTTTAGCGTATTAAACGAGAGTGAGTTTCGAATTGCTGTAAAAAACCACCCTGACTTAGCCGGTGTATCTGGAACAGAATTATCAAGCTTACAAAACCAAGCTTTAGAATACAGAAAAATATTAGACAGAAGTCCTATAGATCCCATTGAAGATTTGGAACGTCGAGTTTCAGAGGATCTTGGTATGCCAGCATCGGATTTCGTGCATCCTTTTAGAGCGACAAAAGAAGACATTGACGCCGCTCTAATCTATGTGAACAACGATCCTAATGTGTCTGAAAAAGACATAGAAGCTTTGAGAAACATTGAGACGAAGGACTATACTTCACTCGGGTATAGAAAAAAAGATAGAACAAAAGCTTTGGATTCCTTTAAAGGTTTCGTAGACGATAGACTCAAAGAAGAATCTGAAAGATACAAAACTAGATACGAAGAATTGACGGGTAAATTGTGGTCAGATCTTACCCCGGATCAGAAAAAAGCACACACAGATTATGCAGAGTATAAGGTAAGAAGCTCTTACTATGCACCTATTTTGTTAGGAGTCGATGACCTGCCTGAAGAGGAAAGGTATGGACGTTTGGCTGTAGATCAATTTGAATTAGCAGGTGACGTTGAACTACAGAAACAAGTTGATGCATTAAAGTCTTTAGTGTTTGCAGAAACATTCGAAACTGAGCCTACCATTCAAACGGGTCCGACTATTAGAATACCTTTGACGCCTGACTTACCAGATGAAACCATAGAACAAAAAGCTGAAAGCTTTGCTAAGTTAGGTTATCAGGCACTGTTCGCAGAAAGAGACGAAGAGACCGGAAAGCTTAAAACTAAAGCACAACGGGAAAGCGAACTAGCAGAAGCGATAGCCATATTTAGAGAAAGATTGGATGAAGATAAGTTTGCAGCCTTAGAAGAAGACTTGGAAATTGTCGGACTTAAAGCCGTCTTTAAAACTGATGACGAGCAAACTTTGAGAGACTATGAGGCTATTTCACAAACCTCAACAGACTCTGCACAAGTACGATTAGCCCGAGATCAATACGACGTTCTGAAAGAACAGTATGCAGAACGTCTAGCTGAACTAGCAGGCCCTAAGCCAAGTCTTGAGATTGAAAGTATAGAAGGTGAACGAAAAAAATTAGAAGACAAAGAAAAAGAAGGAATACCAGACTTTGCTAGCGCATTTGAAGATCTCATGAATCTAAAGTTAGGTATGAGGTTTATCGTTGCAAACGGAGTTATAACACCAGATTCTAACATAAAAAGTATCACATCTTCATTTAAATCTACCGGAGATATATTTGGTCTTATTCCCTTGCCTGAAGGGTTGAATACACAAGCGACCAACGATTTTATTGGTGCGATTGCAAGTGATATGTTGCAAGCAATTGGAGAGGACGGCTTACCAGATCTTGATACGGGAGCAATGTCTGCTGAAGCAGCAGCACAAGTCCAAGATGCAGCAAAACAGGAAACAACTCTGGATATAGCACAGCAAGAACTAGGAACAGATGCACTATCAGAACAACAAAAAACACAAATCCTACAGGCCGTTTCAGA
>TARA_R100000655_G_scaffold18666_3_pt1 | contig 10322 bp, 20 predicted proteins | sample TARA_R100000655 | Tara Oceans TARA_R100000655 (sample SAMEA2622497) | marine metagenome | biome: marine biome (ENVO:00000447); feature: deep chlorophyll maximum layer (ENVO:xxxxxxxx); material: "saline water (ENVO:00002010), including plankton (ENVO:xxxxxxxx)" | depth 90 m
AAAGTTAGCCCCTTCAGGAAGCACTAGGGCTTTATCTTGCCCCATTGTGATACGTTGTTCTGTATCTAATCCTGTAAATAAAGGCTGTCCTAATTGAAATCTGCCGTGTAAAGCCAATTCAGTTAACATAATGTTGATAGATCTCATTCCGTCTACAAGATCGCTTGCCCCTTCTCTAAAAAAGTCCCTAGTGTAAGGATGCCTGTGTGCTATGTTAAATGGAAGCACGTCGCCATAAGGATTTCTGTCATCAGGGACAACAGAAGTGATCTTTCCACGTGAACTGATCATAAAGTGTTTCCCTTCCATATCATCAGTGTCTTTGGACCAAAACATATACTGTGCATCTTCCGTTCTAGCCATTAATTGACTTTCGGCTTGATACATAATTGCAAATGGATCGTCCTCATTTGGCTTGAAGAAGGGGACAAAAAAGTGAATAGGTCTATACTTTAATTCTCTACTGTTTTCGTCCCAGTGTGTATACAAAGCTTCTGTCCCTAATAAATAGGTTAGCTGCTCAAATTGTTTCATAAAACTATCAAACCCGCCAATAACTTCATTATACTTATCATTATAACGTATTGGGGCTTGTTGATATACCAATGCTCGTCTAGAAATTATGTTTCTTACCAAGTTAATATACATTGGTGGAATCTGTGAAAGTGATTCGCTGTCAAAATATTTTTTCAGATCCTGTTGTAAGTTTACGCCTTCGAAATAGTCAAGCAGTGTTTCTCTTTCTTCCATTTGGTTATCATATCCGTCTTGGATCGTGTCCATTAGCATATCATACAACATTTTCTCTGTCAAATTCGTAATTATCATCTCGTACCTTTATTTTACCATTCTATTGTATTTGCCTGACCTTTAAATCCATACCTGTATTCAATTGGATACATAAGCCCGTCAAGAAAGTGTGAAAGCGTTTCTGTCTTTAATATGTGTCCGTTTTCTAATGTAGTTAATTCTAAATCTCTTATAGTGTTTTTACACTTTGGATCCACAAAAAGCTTATGTTTGCCTGTTGCGTCTTCCAGCATTCTATTCAATGCGTTTAGCCTGTCTTTTTGTGTTGGATTAGCTTTTTTACTAATCACTGTGAATCCTGCTTCTTGCAATATTCTATGATCTGACTTTGTGCTGTTGCTTGTTCTTGCTTTTCCTGCTGGATCGGGATACACAGGTAAGCCCTTAGCTTTTAATTGCATTAATCTAGCTAATTCAAACGTATTTGAGTTTTGTAAGCCGATCTCATCAAATACATATACTTCCCCAGCTGTGTTTTCGCACATTAATAAAGCTGTCATATAACTAGATACACCAAAGTCAATCCCCCAGAACATACGTGGACTTTTTTCCATTTCTTTTACGTGTATGTTTCTGTTGAAGTTATAAGCACACCTGTTAGAAGCTGTTTCAAAACTTGCTTCGTATTCCTGTCTAAATGTGCTTGGATCCAAATTCTTTTTTGCACTTTCTATTTCTTCTGCCGAAATAAAGCCACCTTCAATAGTAGTAAACTGCCAAGACTTATAGTCTGAATTGTCTAGCTGTCCATTAACATACATATCGTAAAAGTGATTTTGTATACCTGTTGGCGTTCCTACAAATAAGGCCTGTCCCTTTGTTTCTGCTAACATAGGTTGCACAATTTCGCCCCATACGTTCGGCTTCATATAAGCATATTCGTCTAAAACTACTTTATTTAAACTAACACCACGTATGTTGTCTTCTTTGTCGGCCCCTTTCAATTCAATCTTGGCCCCGTTATTCAATTCCACAGATAATTCTGACTCATTGATCTTAACGTCTTTGCCCCTGAATACACGCTTTAACAAGTTCCAAGCTACCATTTTAGCCTGACGATAGCTTGGATATATAATCCACCTTCTTTCGTTAGCTTTTAATTCATCGTGCATTAACCATATCAATGAAAAAAAAGTTTTCCCCCACCTACGACCACAAACAAGAATTTTATATCTTGATTCGTCAAAGAGAATGGATCGTCTTGTATCGTCAATCTTCCACTTCATCAATATCAAATACCTTTATTGGATCCTCATTAACTTCGTGTAAGCCGATAGTTTGCTTCGGTTTTCCTTCTAATCTGTCAGCTATAAAGTGAACTGCCCAGCTTTCGCCCTTAACAGCAAACTCAAATACTTTACGCATAATAAACTCTAATTTGTCTATTTCTGTTTCAGGTAGCTGTTCAGATCCTATTTTTTTAAGTATTCCATTGATTGTTGTAGTACCTTTGGGGCGTCCATTTGGATTACCGCTTTTCCCCTTCTTAAATTTTGCCATACCTGTTAATTCCCTGTTAAAACAGGAATTTTATCACTTCATCAGCAATTATTCCCGCTTTCTGTTTATCCTTAATTTGAATTACTTTCAAATCAGGCTTTAAACGTTTGTTATTTAATATATTTTGGATCTTTGTATGCCTTGACTTCTTAAACTTATCTGATTGTGTATCATTACGTTCTATATGCCTTTGTTCTAGCGTTTCTTTGTCTAGATCCAAAACTATTAACTTATGCTCATAGTTCTCTTGTATATGCAATAGATTTTTTTCTGTAAATAATCTGTCGCCTTCAAATAAAATATCACAATCCAAGTTAGTAATAAATTTTTCATAATCTTTTTGCACCGCCATTGATAGCTTATCAGTACCGCCAAATACTTCTTTTTTATTATAGATCCCTAATATTGCAACATTATCTTTTAAGTATCCCCTGACTAATCCAAACTTAAATGTTTTCTTTGGATCCACTTTGTCTAGTATAGTTTTTAACAAAGTAGTCTTTCCAGTGCAGGGCACCCCGCCTATTGCTACAATTCTTTTAGCCATTTCTTTTCATACGTTTCGTTTCTGAAATCCCATAGTACTTGCCAATTCACACCTTCTGCTACTAGATCTTGCATTTTTTGGATCTCTTTTCTTTGACGATCTATATAATAACCGACATAACGCTTTCCTAGTTTATACTTCTTATAAGCACATAGCGTTGTTTCTATATTCCAAATGTTAGTGTGATCTATATCAAGCTGTTCTATTTCTTCTTTAATAAGCTCAAATTGATATTGTAAAAAGCCAATCTGATTTTTATTTAATCTTTTTTTGGATCCGTGTGTGTCTAAATCATATCTTTCAAGACTATATACTAATCCGTTTCTACAACTATCTGCATTTTTGAGATCCAAATAAGTAGGCTCTAAATCAAAGCCTGTTAAAACATTTACCATTTCTAAATAAATAAACATAGTAAATCTGCCAAAATAATGTATTTTCATCAGATCTTGATAACAATTGTCGTATGTCATCTGTCTGTTTGGCTGTTTCAGGGAATTAAAATATTCTTCCTGCGTTAATCCGTTTAATAAGCTTTTATATGATTTAAATATATTTACAAACTCATTAAAGCTTTTAACTTTTAGCCGATCTGTTTGAAACACAGTCTTTTGTTTGTTGTCGTCCCACCAGCGTTGTAATCTATCTACGTCTACATTTTCAAAGTCAGGAAACTCATTGTATATATAGTAAACTGTCGTCCCTGAATAACAACAAGCATATAAAAAAGCCAACCAATAACGTTGCTCTATGTTTAATTCAAACCTATTGCTGACATATTTCAAACAATCATTTGCTGGATCTATGTCTTTTGCTATTGAAGATTGAACGTGATAATCAATAAATTCATCTACCATTGCCAAATATTCTGCTTTACGCCCTTCTTTGTTTGCGTTTTCCCTACTTTTGTCATACCAATCTTTTCATAAAATTTATTACCTGCTTCATTATCAAGATTGCATTTCAATGTCATAGGTTTAGGTAGATTTTCTACAATAAATCTTGCTACGCCCTGCTTTTTAAATTCGTCTAGTACGCCGATCTCATATATAATCCAGCTGCTATATTTTTTAGACCAGCCATATCTTACAAAAGCTTTATCTTCACATATTAAAAATTTATAAGTCGTATTTTCTGTTAAATACTTATCCCACACCTGAAATAAATTAAAGGATCCAATGTGTTCTTTGTCTTGTTTGTGTATGTCTTTAATTAGATCTGCGTCTTTACGCATAGCTCTTTCTAATTTATACTTCATATAATACACCAGCTTTTATAGGTGTTGGCTCAAAAGCGTCATTTACTCTTTTAAAAATATCTCTTGTAGAAGCTAAAAAAGTAGCATTTTCATATTCTAAGATCCAACAGGGCCGTTTTTTATTACGAATTACAAACATATTGTTCTGTGAATCTAAAATTATGCCTGCAAAACTGCCTTTAATGTCATTAACAAATCTTGATATTAATTGTTTATCATTTCCACAGCGTTGTATTAATATTTCGCCGTCATTATCTGTTTCCATAGTAATATTGTAAGCTTTTTCCATTTGGCGTTTTGTTCTCATATCAATTACGCCATTAAACACTAATGCCATATCATCTATATGTATTGGCTGATTATTTTTATGATCCTTATAGTCGCCAGAAGTCGAATACCTATTATGATAAATTATTTTTTCTGATACAGGAAATACAATCTCGTCTAGTGTGTGATATTTTCTAGTTATTAGCTTATTTTCTTTTATGTAGCTATATCCATAACTATGCAAACCACGTATAGAACTTTCAATAATTAAGCTGTGTAGAATAGCAAAATGTTCAGGCTTTGGATCCAGTGAACTATAACCTACAATTCCACACATCAATATATGCTTTCCCCTGATCTTATTTTTCTTTGTTTTGCAAATTCTTGTTCTTCAATAGCCGTACCACATTTTTCCATATTTTGTCTGTAATACATTACCAAAGAAATTCTTGTAGCTTTTTCGTCAATTTTTGTAATAGGTGTATTTCCGTGCCATTGATGAACATCACATAGTAAAAGATCGCAATTCTGCATATCAAATGCGACTGCCCATTGCGGAATAACAAAATAACCGCCTTCATATCTTCCTTCACGCAACACAACTAAATTTCCAAAGCCCTTCTTGAAATCGCCTTTATCTGTGTGGACAGCTGTTTGCCAATTTTTATTCACTGTTATAGTCGTGAAAGCTGTATCTTTAATAACAAAATCTTGTGAAGTTTCGTCTGCTACTTTTCGTTGAAGCTTATAGTGATCAGGCATTAATTCTTTATATTGATTATCTACAAACTTAATTATGCCATACGCTTTTTTAAATTTATCAAATTCATTTTTATTGAAAGCTGTTTGCCTGCAATAAGGTGTTCGCACTGTGCGATCAAAATAACCTATTATACCGCTTTTTACAGGATTTACCCTGTGTGTATTAGAAATTGTGCCGTCTTTTTTTTGTAAAAATTTTCCTTTTTCGGCAGAAGCGATAGCCCTGTTTCCTGTGGATCCAGCTGCTGCTTTTAAATTAGTATATGCTGTTTTTGCCATATTTGCAGGAATAACATTTTTACGAAATTTAGCTATAACGTTTCCTGACTCTTTGTCATATACATCTGCGTCATAATCTATTAAAATCTTATAACTTGTGTCATTAAGTAAAGCCCCTGCTAATTTGCTAGCTTCTTTATCAGATAATACTGGATCCAAATATATTTCTCTAGCCATTAATAATATGCTCCAAAGATTTAAACACAGTGTCTGTTAAATTGTCTGTTTCAAACTTTTTTCTTAATTCAAGTTCCATTTTTTTAAACACAGGCTCAGTTTCGTCATTTAAAAACAATTGAATCATTCGTACGTGGCTTGTTTGTGCGTCTTCAGGATATTCAATAGTCTGATCATAATTATTATTGACTTCAAATGTCAAGCTGCTATCTACACCTAGCTCTTGTTCAATAAATCCCCAATTCAACAAATCATCTGTATCAAAGTTATTTGCCAACATATCCCAATCCCATTCGCCTGTATTTTTATTCAGCCTGACGTTTAATTCTTTTTCTTTTTCCAAAGACAGATCCAATTCAACACAAGGTACTTTTGCAATACCAAGCATTGTTGCTACTTTCACTCTTTGGTGTCCGCCAATAATAACATTTTTTCTTGATTTGTTTTTGTTAATCAGTATTGGATCCACAAAACCAAATTTTTCTAATGATTCAACAAGCTCTTTATGTTGTTGTTCTGTTAATTGTCTTGGATTATATTCCGCCTGTTTTAAATCTCTTATATTTTTTTCAACTATTTTCATCATATCCTAGCCCATAATTTTCTTCATCAAATGTTGAGTGTGCGTCCCAATCTTTCGGCGTAGAAACTTCTTCATCGCCGTGTGGATCCACAAACACTATATTCTCAATACTTCCTTGACTAAATTTTTTCATATTTTTAGTCCTATTGAAAGCTTCGTGTCCTACTTCTGAATTCTCAGTTTCTTGATCTATTTGTTCGAGTATTTTATCAATATCCATATTTTATTACCTATATATATGGAAATTTTAAACGTTTTTTAGGTGTATTTAGGTTTGTGGAAAGCTGTAAGTCTTGATATTGCTAGATATATTTTTTTTGGGCTATAACCCTGTTTTTAGGAAACAGGGGCAGGAAAATGAACAACCCGCCCCATTGAGTAGCTAACTGAACAACTTATTATAATGAGATCTATTTTTAAGAAGGTTTATAACTATTTTATTTAGTTTTTTTACAGATCTCTTATAAATCCTACTTACTGATTGTGGCGTTATGTTGTATTTTTTACCGATCTTTGCATAAGTCATAGTATCGTGTTTAAAATATACTTCACGTTGTTTTTTGGTCCAAGAGTGTTTATGATCTTGGGCCATAGCCACCATAATTGCTTTTCCATAAAGAATACTATTTTCCGACTTTTGATACTGATCATCAATATAGTATTCAAAATGTTGTTGCATCTATTGCATAAAATACAACAATAACAAAGAAAATGCAACTACAACCAAATATGAAGCTAAAAACAAAGCAAATCTAGCATCAGTATTGTATTTCAAATATTGTATAATGCCTGTGTTTGCAATCATAATTTTATGTTCATATTGAATAGCTGCGAAGTCAGGATCGAAAGTCATTTTGTCAGGATCTCTCATAACTTTATTTCTTTTCCACCTGTAATTATAATTATCTAACGCTTCTTGTATTGGATATTTACTCATTTTTGTTTCCTTTCATTAAGCTTCAACATCAGCTGAATTTGTCAAATCTTTCACAAGATCGGCAAGTTCTTCAGACATTTTGTTTTCATTATTACCTAAAACTGCTTGAACATTTTTCGTAAATAGTTCATAGTTATCAAAATAGATCCAACTTACTATTTTTCGAAATTCTTCTTGATTGCCTTTAAGCTTTTCAATATTAATTTCTGATATTTGTCCTAGCGAATCATTTATGCATTTATGTAATAAGCTTATATATACTTTTGAATCTGTGTCATTTATTTCGTTCATTTTTACCTTCTTTCGTTATTTTCTATTATCAGGAACATAATATTGCATAATGTTTACAAAAACATCATCTTTTTTATTTTCCCAAGTTCTTTCTACAGTTTGGTGTCTAATTGTCATACCTTGAAAAATCCACCAAGCCCTTCCGTGTTTTTTATACCATTCTTCTTCAAATTTATTTCGTTCTTCCGAATAAGCATATAAAGGTTTGACTTTTTTCATTCGTTCTCGCAGAGATCCTGCTTTTTTACCCCATTTTTCATATGTTGGATGCCCCATTATCTTTTCCTCCTAATAGCCGATTGATTATTATGATTCATATATTCATAGCCAAGTTTATCAAGTTTTCCCAATAACTTATCTATGAGTTTTTGGATCTTTACTGCTCTTTTTCCATTTTTCATATTTATTTCGTTCATTTTATGTCCCTTCATATTCAAAGTCTGTGTGTTCTTTACAACTACCGCACAGGCCATAATGTTCATCTTGAAATTCGTGTATGTTTCCATAAGCTTTGGATCCACAACAAGTAGATAACAATTCTAATTCGTCATTCATACAGCATTTTTTATATTTCTTTCCGCTTCCGCAATCACACTTGTCATTTCTTTGTTGTTTAGGTTTAGATTTTAATATGCTTTCAAAGTATATTTTATATCCACCTAATTTTCTAATTAATTCGCCCTTCTTCATAATTCAGGCTCATAATTTGTGAGATCCATACCAACTTCTACAGATTTCTTTTGTTTATCTTCATAATTGGATCCACGCAATTCAGGTATTTCTTCTTGGATCTTTCTACGGCATCTTGCAATTGATTCCCAATTCGTCAATTTATCCATATTTAACAAATTGATAATATCATCGTGCCACATATCTTTTATTTCATCACGCCATATCCAAGCTACAAGCTTATGATCCGATTCCCTTAAATAAACATTAAATTCTAACGCTTCTTTTACTTTTGACTTTAAATTATCTTTCATTTTTATTTGTTTCCTTCACTTTTTAAGGTTTATCTTATAGTTTTCAAAAACTTTTTAGAAACAATGCCATTATTAATAGCTTTGTCATAAGCTTCTTGTTCATCGTGTGTCAAAACTCTGTCCTGCATTTCGTCCCAAAGTCCTTCGGATCTTAGCAGCTTTACAGCATTTTTAAACTGATTGCTATTGTTTCCTTCAGTATAGTGAAATTTCATAAACTTTATTAATTGATATTTGCCTTCTTTATATTCCCTTAAATGTTCTTTAAGCTTTAATAATACATCATCTTTTTTATAATCATAACCAATGACAGTATTAATAATTTTAAAATTTAAGTTCCCTAATCCAGCGTGATTGGAAGTAGTAAAAAAATACAAGATTAACACCTTATAGTGTAAATCTAGATCCATAAACCAAACTTCTTCCCAAATAGTATTTTCGACTTGTCTTTTTGACATTACAAGCTCCCTTCTTTATCTTTTATTAATTTATCTAACTTCTTCTTTATCTTGCTTCTAAACTCTAATGACAAGAAGTATTTTTTTTCGCCTGATTTTAAATGCGTGTTTCTTCGGCTTCTTAATGCGTCAAATTTCTTTTGGCCAAGCTTTGCTAATTTGTGTTCCATATGTAAAACAGGATTACCGCCTAAATGACTATGACAGCCATAGCAAAGGGCTTCGCAATTATCTTCATCAAATCTAACACTCCAATTTCCACGTGTCCAAAAGTGTGAATTATGTAAGGCCGAAGTCGGCGGATCGTACTTTTTTCCACACCTTTGGCAAGTCCAATCATCACGTGTTCTAATGTATTTACTAAAAATTACATCACTTGGAAATAGTTTAAGTTTTGGCATGATTATCCAATGCTAATTGTATTATTGCATTCAACTGTGCACCGCCTATTTGTTGAAATAACTCTTCAAATAATTCAGGCGGAATTTGACTTCTTTGATAATCGCCTTTAAGACCTTGCGTTCCAGTTCTACTTCCTCTAGGTGCAGGCTGGTGATGACAATCTCTATTGCCATTTTTACACATTGGTCTTTTATGCCAATCCAAATTAGTCCATATATCAGTAGGTTTCATTCTCATATCACCATAAGAACAATAAGTAATAGTATGTCTTGGAAATGGAGCCATCATACTCTGCTTTCTTAACATCCCTCTTGGATTTTCAATGAAATAAAACATAGGCCTTACTTCTTGTATAATTTCTATGGTTTTTTCTATGATTTTAATACCAATTTTACATCTTTCAGTCTTAGGTGTTTTATCTTTATTCCAATGATAATAACAACTTGCAACAGAAAATGTAGTGCATGGTGGACTTGCCCAAATTATATTTGGTTTACCGCCCAAACTATCTACGGCTTTTTGTAAATCAAAATCAAATATATCACAAACTTGATTGATTCCTTCAAAGTCTTGATTGTCTGTTGTGTAAGTTTTAAATCCATGCTTTTGTGCAACTTTTGTAAAACTTCTACTTCCTGCGAAAAGTTCTAAAGTTTTCAAAACGGCAACTCATCTTCAGGAATATTATTGTCTACAACTTCTTCCTGTTGTTGCTTATTCTTATACTTTTCGGCTTCTTCTTCAGTAGTAAATTCAAAAGACAAATATTTGTCGCCTGTTTTACTGCTTGTTGAGATCCAAACTGCAACTTCATAATTTTCATTATTCACTTTGCAAGGGCCTTTGTACTTAGGATGCCTATCGGTTTCAGCATATTTATTAATAAATGCTAAACCTTTATTATTCTTTTCCATTTTCATCTTGATCCCCTTCCACTTTCTTTTTATTTGCTAAATTATCTTTAATTAATCTATTGTCAAAAGCTTTTAAAGTATCCGACCAAAGCTTCATATCCATAGTTTGTAGACTTGCATTATATCTGTCAATTTCCGTTAAGCTTAATAATCC
>TARA_R100000655_G_scaffold39886_4_pt1 | contig 10322 bp, 1 predicted proteins | sample TARA_R100000655 | Tara Oceans TARA_R100000655 (sample SAMEA2622497) | marine metagenome | biome: marine biome (ENVO:00000447); feature: deep chlorophyll maximum layer (ENVO:xxxxxxxx); material: "saline water (ENVO:00002010), including plankton (ENVO:xxxxxxxx)" | depth 90 m
GAAGCAGGAAAGTCAGCTAATAAAATATTTATTGGAGATACAGAATATGATCTAGAAGACGGTTTAAAAGAAATTGAAGGATCTTTAATTAAAAACGGACAAGACATATAATTTATGGCTATTATTATAAATCCACAGACTAATTTACAACAAGAGGAGCCTGTTACTAAGGGTATAACTATTGAAAAAGGTAACGCTTCTTACGCTGGTTCAGGTATATTAGAAAAGTATCCTTACGATTCTATGAACTTTACTAATATGTATCAAGATGATGTTAGTAAATACAAAAAATATGACGTACCTACAACTAGATATTTTAATTGGGACGAAGAAAGAGCTAAAAATCAAGGCACAGGAGAAAAATGGATGCGTGGTTTGGGTAAGGCTGGTGTAACTACATTAGGAGCTGTAGCAGAAAATACATTAGGAATTGCATTTGGAATAGGAGAAATGGTTTCTGGTGGAGCATACTATGATAATTTTATTGGGCAGAATGTAGATAAGATGAACGAGGCTATGCGGGAAAGATTTCCTAACTACAGAACTCAAGAGGAACAAGAAATGTCTACAGGAAGAAAACTTCTTACAGCTAACTTTTGGGCTGATACAGTAATGAATGGTTTAGGTTACAGTATAGGATCTATAGCAACTATGGCTTTAACAGGAGGTGTAGGATTGATTGGAAAAAGTGCTAAATCAATGGCCTTATATAATACTAGTAAAGCACTAGCAAATGGTACAAAGATAGCAGGCGCTGTTGAAAAAGGAAGCAGATTTACTAGACAAGGATTTATTAATTTAGCTAACATGACTGAAATGGGTCTTTATATGTCGTTAGCAGAAGCATCAGTAGAAGCAAGAGAAACTCAAAAAGGTGTTTATGAAGATCTATTAAATAAAGAGTTAGAAGAACGAGGATTTACAGATGCATCACAGTTAAGTGAGGTAGATTTAAAAGGTATAGAAGACGCTTCTTATGCTGCAGGTAATAGAAACTTTATAACTCAGTTACCAGTTCTTGCTGGTACTAACTTGTTTATGTTTGGAAGAGCGGTTGCTGGATTTAAACCGGCGTCTAGAGTAAATAAAGATGTAGCATTTGATGCTGCGCTAAATAAAACAGTTAGTAGAGTAGCAGATCAGGGTATATATAGAAATGCTCTGTCTAGATTAAAACCTACAGGACAAGGCGCACTAGCAGAGGCAGGTCAAGAAGGATGGCAGTTTGCATCTAATATAATAGCTACTGATTACCATACAGATAAATACTATGATGGTGGTATGGCTAGCATGACTGAATCTTTATATAAAGGTATTACAGAAACTTTAGGAAGTCAAGAAGGTTTAGAATCTATGTTAGTTGGGGCTATAGTAGGGGGTGGAATGGCAGGTGTAAGAAGTACTGCAGCCGGAGAGTTTGAACAAAGAAAAGCTGCAGCGCAATATGCTGCTGATGTTATTAATGGAGGGTTTATGGATAACGTTAATAATAAAATGCTAAACTACAACGCTCAAGCTAAGGTGGTTGCAGACATGGAAAATGCTAGAAGGTCTGGAGATATTAAAGCTTTTAAAGATGCCCAGTTTAAACTAATGCAATATAATGCATTTGCAGCACTAGAGAACGGAACCTATGATGTATTTAGAGAAAAACTAAAAGACTCTAAGTCTTTAAGTGATCAAGATTTTGCAAAAGCGTTTGGGTATGATACAGAAATAACGCTAGAAGAGCAAACTGGAGGTAAGTCTAAATCAGATGTAATTAAAAATTTAGAAACTAAACTTGATAAATTTGAAAAGACATATAAGAATATAAACGATATGTTCCCACCAGTCCCTAAAACTATGGGATTACCTAGAATGATGATGTCTGAGGAAGAAAGAAAAGCAGAAGATGCTGTTTATAACCAAAGAGAGAACTTACGTGCAGAGCTAGTACTAAGAGCATCTGGAATAGGAAATAGAAACGAAAGGTTAGAGAACATTCAAAAGCAAATGAAAACTCTAATACAAGAAGCAGAAAAGATTAATGGTGTAAAGATAAAAACAGATATAGATCTACTACTTAATCCTGGTGAAGATTTGTTAGTAGATGAAACGGGTGAATACAATGCTCGAGAAGAAGTTAATATTATTGCTAAAACATTCCAAGATATACAACAGGAGCTAGTTAAAAAGAATGCTTTAGCTGCAACTATGCCGTTTACTAAATTAGCAGAGGATTACTTATCCTTGTTTATGGATAACTCTGTATCTATAGAAGCTTACAATAAACTATCGTCTAGTAAATACTTCCAAGATCTTTTTGAAGAAACAGTAAAAGCAAATCAAGAATCTGCAAAGTTAGTGGCTAAAGATAAAAAAGCAAAAGAAGATATAGCTAATGCAGAGACGTCTGACCAAGTTAATGATGCTGTTCCTGAAGATGCATCAAGTGCAGCTAAAATGACAGCTAAACAAAAAAGACAAGAATTAAAAAGACAAGAGCAAGAAGCAGAAAGAAACTATCTAAAATTAAATAAAAATAAATCGTTAAAAGATCAACTTAAGGTATTACAATCTTTAGCTAAAGAAGAAACAAACTTATCTCCTACAGAAAGAAAAGGTTTAGAAAATGCTATTAAACTTTTAGAAAACAAGATTAAGAAAAATGATACATCTGAGATACAAGATGATGAAATAGTAGATGAATTAGTTCTTGATGAAAGTACTATTATATCAGATGAGAATAATGATAATATAAAAAATAATAAACCTCAAGAAAGATCTGTACCTAGAAAGCCAAAAGCATCAAGTGATAAAAATATAACTGGTAATAAAAATACATCTCCAGGTCAGTTAAATATTGTATCTGCTACAAACGTAGAAGAAGTTATAAATGTAGGTACACCTGAAGACCCTGTGTATAAAGTACCGGTTGATGAAAATGGTAATACAGTAGAACCAGATCCTGATACTATTACAGATGAAATAATTGATAATTCTTATGAAGGAGTATTTGGAACTTTTGGTAATATTAAAGTATTAACTGATACTGCAGTTAGTGAAGCTAAAGCTGGTGCAAAATCTCAAAAAGGAGTTGATCCTAATACTTTAACTTATGAAGAAGCTCAAAAACAATTTGATGCTATGCTCGAGTTTATTGAAAAACGTATTAGGATGAATGAAATATTGCGTAAACAGGGTAAACCTATTATGTCTGCACAAAGAATTATTGATGAAGTATATCAAGCTCATATTAAATTAGGGACTCCTGGTAGTATACTTCAATTTATTGTAGCTTCAGAAAGTGCTTCATTAAAAAATTATATTAAAAACAGAGTAGATCAAGGAGTTGTAAAAGAGACTGCTATAGATAAACCTATTTTATTACAGCCAGACCTACTATTAAAAGAAGATATATTAGAAGAAGAGATAGAGTTAGAGATAATAGAAAACGATTGGTATAAATCTGATAGATTAAATAAAGCAGAAGAGTCTTGGACTGAGATACCTATCTACTATAAAATAGGTAATGCTTACGTAGGTAAACTAGAAGTATCTAATAATCCAGAAAGAAAAGCTATTGTAGATAAACTACAAAAAGGTCAAAGAGTAACTACTAAGATAAGCAGTATTAAAGCAAACAACTTTAACAATACTGTAAACGCTGATACTTTAGAGATACACTTCCACAATCCTACAGAAACATTTGGTAAAGAAGATGACATCTTATTAGGATTTACTAGCGCTGTTAAAGAAGGAGACACATTAACCTACCAGTGGACATTAGGAGAAGTTCATCCTGATAAAAATAAACTTAATGAGCTAAACTCAATTAAAACAGAGGTTCAAAACGATGTTACACCTGGAGCATTAAATCAAATAGGTATAGTAATTAAGAAAGAAAATAATCCTGAAGGAATAGCTAGGATGTCTATAGCAAGCACAGCTAACTTAAATGCACAAGCTAGAGATAAAGTATTAGAGGCTTTAGCAAATAAACAGTATGATGTAGCAGCACAAATTGTAGCTAGTAGTTCTATAAGAAGTGGTGCTAATACAAATCCATCCTACTTAGAGTTTGCAGAGTTTGAGGATGGAACTAAATATATAGTTTATAATAGTCCTAAGCTAGGAAAGTTAATTAGAATAAATGAAAACGAATTAGCAAAAGGTTTAGGAACTGACCAAGAAAGCACATTCCATATTGTAACTGAAAAGAATGAAAAATTTGTAGGAGGTAAATCTGATACAACAAAATCAAAACTAGACCTAGCAAAAGATTTAACAGAGTTTTTAGAAACTAAAAAATATAATGTAGATAGAGATTTGGGTAATCAAAAAACTCCATATACTAGCCCAGTAACAGATATACAATATAGTAGTTATCAAGAATATTTATTTAGCTCTAAAGAACTAGGAGATGAAGCAAGAGTAGATGGTGTAGGATATAATGCTATACTAACTACAGATATAACTAGAAAAGGAGAAAGTATGTTTAACAGTCCTAGAGTAATATTTGAGAAAGGAGATCTACTAGGTGAGACTGCACCAGAGATTATTAAGAATACTAAGATTAAAAGAGAAGCTTTTATAGCCTCTGAACAGAATATGAAAAATATATATAGTTCATCAGAGACACGGAACCAAGCAGTTAACATTGAAGTTAAAAGAAGAAAAGCTTTAAAAGGTGTAACAAACCAAACTCTTATAAATGAAATCAATGATAAATATGATATGCAATTAGCCGCAATAAGACCAGAAACTAAAGTAGAAACAAAATCAAAAACTAAGACAATAAAAAAGAGCGATAATGATCAACTAAACATATTCTTTGACGACTTAGGTAAAAAATGTTAATATGAGTTGTAGAGTACAAAAAGGAAAAGCTATACTACCAAACGGTAAGACATCTGAGTTATACGAAGATTTAAAAATTGCTACACGAGATAGTAATGAAGCTACAAAAATTTATGATGACATACATTCTGCAGAGTTTAAGAAGTGGTATGGTAAAGACTGGGAAAAAGATTATAATGTAGATTTATTTACTGATAATAATGGAGAGCCTAAATTAGCATATGAAACTGGGTATGTTTCTTTTAAAAATAACAAAGGAGATACTTGGGAAATACCTGTAGAAGTAAAAGAAAAAAGCAGTGTATTAAATATAGGGAGAGAGTTACAAGATGAGCTTATTAATACAATAGTTAACTTTGTAAATACCGTCAAAGAAAACAATCCGGAGACATTTAAAGGAGACGTTAATAAATACTTTGGTCTAGCTCAAGATACAGAAGAGAAAGGAGACTTAGCAGATAAACTTTTATTAGAAGCATTCCAAGGACTAGACGATATACAAGAAGCTAAAAGACTTTATAAAATATTAACTACAGAAGGTAAAGATGCTTTTGTAGAAGCGCTCCCTGAAGGTGTTAGTATGAACACTGTACCAGGGGCCCCTAACAATGCAAGTCAAATTTTTATATTTGCTTACCATAATTGGAATACAGAAAGAAATCCTATTACAGGTAACATAGAAAAAGTAGGTGTTAGAGAAATACTAAAAGACAGTCTATCGGCATATGGTATGAAGCTCTCAGATAGAGCAGGTACTATGGAGGAGTTTGATGATACTCCTGAAAAGATATATAGCATGTCTAGCTTAGAAGAAAACCCAAGAGATAAGTTGTCTTCTGAAGCAAGATCTATTCTAGGCAATATTAAGTTAGGGACACTTAACAGTTTTGGGTATCCTGTAATTATGTCTATGGATAAAGCATACAGTATTATGGCTGAAGCAGCTGTAGGTGAGCCTACCTTTGCTGACATGAGAAGTAAACTAGACTGGTATGCATTGTACAAACCTGAAGCAGTAGCTTTAAGAGCTAAGCTAGATACACTTACACCTCAAGAAGAAGCAGCTTTATTCACTAACTTTAAAACAGCATACAATAATTTTATTCTATTTAAAAGTGAGTTATACACAGATCCTATAACAGGACAGATAAGCACTACAAATAAAATTATTAACTCTAATCAAAGTCAAATAAGTAAAAAGGCTAAAGAAAAATTTAGAGAAAACTCTAGACAAAGGTTAATACCTAATGATAGAGCTATATATATGATAGATGCTGATAATAAAATATCAGTAAAAGAAGATAAGAAAGAGTTACTAGTAAAGCTTTGGGATCAAATTAGTGCTGTTAACAATACAAAAAGAGGACAATGGGATACAGAAGATATTCTAGCTTTAGGAGAATACCTGTGGACATTAGGTATGCAGTACGGACCATCTCTAGAAACAACACAAGAAAATTTATTAAGGTATTATAATCTAGGGAATGAAGAAGGTGTAGCTGAAAATAACTTATTCTCTAGGCTAGTATTTGAGCCAGGAAATAATCTTAACAAGTTTGTAAATAGTATTAACCAAGAAAATCCAAAAGACATCTACAGAGAACACAGCAGTTTAGTGGATAAGCTTGTAGACATTGCTCCTCTATTTGAGTCTAAACCATTTGGATCCTTTATTAGCGGAACAAACAAACAGTACTATCCTATTAATCTTCCTACAAGATTACATGAACTTACTAGTGAAATTAATAACCCTAAAGAAGCAGATGGAAAAATTAAACTTTTAACTCAGCTTTTAACAGATCCTCTAAACAGACCTTACGGAAGTATTAAGCATTCATCTCCTTTAATATCTGCGCTACATAACAACGAAGAGGCTAGAAGAAACTTTATACATGAAGTGCTAGACTCATACAAATCTTCTGATGAGTTAGTAGCTAGCTCGGATTATGATAACCAAACTAGTAAAATATCTTTAATAGAAAGATTGCTAGCATATCAAAACAGAGGAAGTAAAAACTTTACTAAGGTAGCATTACCTATACAAGCGGGAAGACAATCTTTAGATTTTTTAACTATACCTAGAATTAGTAGTTATTTAAAATATGGGGTAAGCACTAATAGAAAACAGTTAATAGAAAATTTAATATTACAAGACTTAGCTAGAATGGATCAAGCTAATGAACTGATAATAGAAGCATTTAAAATGAGTGACCCTAGCATATTAATAGAAGGTTATCACTATAAGAACATAGCAGATCCTTATGCGGCAGATGGTTCTGCATTTACTATGACACAAATATCAGGACTACAAAATACAATATTAAAAGATGGTACTGAAATGTCTGACTATACAAAAGACTACATTTTAAATAAACAATTTGTACAAAGAGAAGAGTTTGAGACATTACTAAATGATAAAATAAATGACGTTGAAAACAAAATAAAACTTTACGAAGAGGATATAGTACAAAAAATTAATAGCTACGGAATAGATCTGTTTACAGAAGTTAGCTCTGAGTTAGATACGGATACTAAACGTAATAAATTTCTTAAGGATTTTATATTTGAAAATTTTATAGGTAAAATAGAAATTACTAAAGTGTTAAGAGGAGGATTTAGCTTTGCTAAAAATACAGAAGACTTCTATAAACGTATGGCTCTTCTAAAAACACCAGGTAATAAACTATTTATTAAAGGTATGTCTGAGACAGATCCAACATATGGTATGCCTCCTACATATAATACTATTACTATTAGAGATTTTGATTTTACAGATAAAGAAAGAGCTAATGAAATAGCAGATAGCTTATCTACAACATTACAAAGTCAAGGTATAGATATGTTTACAGCAGAAGAGATAGCTCAAGACTACCGCAGTGTAAACAAGTCAGATGCACAATCATTTATTAGTTTACCGATGTATCGTGGTATAATGCAAGGACTAGGTCAGTGGACCGTAAAAGATGAAGAAGCATACAACAATGCTAGAAATCCTGAAGTTAATAGATATATTAATAACAGCGGGCAAGCTATGCCTATATATCCGTTAAAACCGTTCCACGAAGAATTATCTTTACAAAATAGTGTAAACACACTATATATGGATAAAAATTCATATACAGTTGTAACTCCAGAGTTAGCTATGTTCTACCCTTACTTATCTACTATGTTAGATGCTATGAACAATGGTATCGATGTAGTTAATACAGTAAGTGCAACTAAAGGAGCTAAAAGAAATGTACAAGATTTTGAAGGAACAGGAAATTTAGATGTGTCAAATCCAACAGTTATGGACTCTAAGATGTTGAGGTTTCCACAAATGATGCCTAGAACTAAAAAAGATGAGTTAGCATTTAACAGACAGATTAGAAAAAATATAACTGCAAACATATTTCCAACACAGCAATATAAATTAGGAGATGTTACAGTATCAGGCTCGTTACTATATAAGATATACGGAGAATCTATAGCTGCTAATATAAACGAAGATAGAGTAAACTTAGAAAAAGAACTAGGTATTACACAAATAAAAAAGTTAAGGGGTAGAGAAGGTACTAAAGAGTATAGAGATGCTAAACTAAACTATCTAATAAATGTTAGAGATAAAATGGCTAGGCAAATTAAAGATAGAGACTTGCCTGATAATTATCTAGAAGCATTAAACATAGTCCCTAATGGAGCATTTGACTGGACATTTAAAATACCACTAGCTTTTCCTAACTATCAAGCTAAGTTTGAAGGTATATTTATGAGCACATATAATAATGAACTGTTTAATCAGAAGTTTAAAGGTAAAGAGTTAGTGCAGATTGCAGAGCTTGGTGGGCATACAGTAAGTGGAGAGTTAGAGTTTTATGACGGAACAAATGCTGCACAAATAAGAATAAAAGCTAGCGCATTAGGATTAGAGCCTAACGTTAAAATAGAAGATGTACCAAAAGAAAAACTACAAGTTATTGGGTATCGTATACCTCAACAGGGTAAGAATTCATCATTGTTTATGGAGGTAGTAGACTTTTTACCAGAGTCACATGAAAAAGCTATCATGGTACCTGGAGCTATAACTGTACAGATGGGTAGTGACTTTGATATTGATAAGCTAAATATAATACTCCCTGAAGTAGATACAGATGGAAACGTTGTTAAACCGGATTATTCTGTAGACCCTTCTAAAATGAGTAGAAAAGAAAGAAACAATGTAGTATTTGATGTATTTAAGTCTATACTAACAGATGCAAAACATTTAGAAGAAGTTATAAAGCCACTAGATATACAAAGTCTAAGAGATTCTAAAGCATTTTTATCTGATAAAATTGGTGTAGATACTACAATAGATTACAACAGTCCTTTAGCAGAAATAGCTATGGAAGAGAGAACTAAAGAAGGAGCTAGTCTAATTGGATTATGGGCAAATCATTTGGCGGGTAGAAATGTATCAGAGACTGCAAAGCTTTTAAGATTAAAACCAGAATTTATGCTGTCAATTGACAATGTAAACTATGGAGATTTAGGAGTTACAAAAGACATAAAAGGAAACTACACTGATGCTAATATATCAGAGCACTTATCTGGAGCTACTGATTATGCTAAGGAGCCTATACAGTTAGATATAAATGATAATATATATACTAATCCAGTTTTAGGACTATTCTATAGTTTAGGTATTCCTATAGATACAGCATTAAACTTTGTAAACCAACCTATAATTAGAGAGATTACAGATGATGCAAAATTAAATGCAAGATCTCTAGGAGAGTTTAATCAGTCTATAGATAAAATAGCTAAAAAATATAAAATAAACAATCCTGATTTTGCACCAAACTTTCCTATGTCTTCAATACAATTGCAAGATAATCTATCAGAAGCAGATCCTGAGCTACAAGCACAATATCTACTAAACTTTAAAACATTTTACAAAGCAGGTAGAGCATTACAAACTGTAAATAAAATTATAACACCTGATAATATAGATAATGTAAACGAACTATCATCGGTTATAGCTTGGATAGATAGAGAAAATTTATATCTAAATAATGTAGACAGTTTAATATCAGGAGCAGAAGAGTTTATACTACACAATAAAGGAACAGACAAGCCGTTAAATCCTATAGGAGTTGCATATAGAGGGATATTTGATACTATACTAGAAGAAGCTGGTCGAGCAGGGTTTATAAACAATTCTCCAGCATTCAATACATTTAAAGATAACCTAAAAGAATCTCTAGGCGTCTCTAGATTTACAGACAAGCAGCATAAACTAATAGACAGAGCATTATTTTTAAAGATAATGACTCAGCCTAACAGTCCTTTTATAGATGGAGGTATTATTTCTGAAAATACTTTTAGAAATATGTATATAAATCCTAATAATAATCTAGTTACTAAACTAGAAGAAATAAAAGTTAAGTATCCAGAACTAAATAATAATTTATTTGTACAAGCTCTAGAAGAGGATCCATCTAATAAAGAAACCGGTTTAT
>TARA_R100000655_G_scaffold4510_1_pt1 | contig 10319 bp, 14 predicted proteins | sample TARA_R100000655 | Tara Oceans TARA_R100000655 (sample SAMEA2622497) | marine metagenome | biome: marine biome (ENVO:00000447); feature: deep chlorophyll maximum layer (ENVO:xxxxxxxx); material: "saline water (ENVO:00002010), including plankton (ENVO:xxxxxxxx)" | depth 90 m
TAGCTCCTGGCGGAAGTATTTTAACCACCTTGGCCTCCTTGTTGTTCGCTAATAAAACCACCATAATCTTTTAAACGGTCTTGCAATGTTTTCATAGCTAAGCCTCTTTGTTGCGCTACTTGACCGTAAACGTCTTGAACTCCAGTTGCAAATTGCTCCTCTGCAGCTGCTTCTCCTGCTCCTCTACCTCCATACCCTGCAAAGCCTCCTCCTTGCGCTTGAGCCATTTGTCTAGAAGCCATTAGTTTATCAGCTAAAGAACCTCTTTGTTGTCTAACCATACCAGAATAGCTTCCTGGGTCTAAAGCTCTTAATGTAGATAGTGATGCAGTTTTTGCCATTGATGGGTCATAATCGCCAATCCCAGCTCTTTGAAACCCTTGCGCCAAAGTTCCTCCAGCAAAAATATTAGAAGAAATAGGGTCTTGTTCACCTGGTTTACTAAAAGCATAATATTCACTTTCTGGGTCAAATATTCCTGCATAGTAATCACCAACTCTATCTGAAAGGCCCATACTTGCAAAGTGCGCCTCTCTGTCATGCTTGCCGCTTGTTAAAATTTCATAAGCTTCTGGAGATATATTATAACCTTGATTAATCATATCCATGTATTGGTCAAACGCACCTTGGTCGCTTCTTCCTGGAGTAAACTCAGTTGAAGTTATTGTAGCAAATTGTTTTGGAGTAAAAGTACCTTGAACATCACTTTGAAAGCTTCCAGGTACTAAATAATCTAATACGCTCATTTTTTCCTTTCTAAAAAAATAAAATTTTAATAATATCTAGGCGCTCTAGCTCTGGTCATAGTTGGTTCGCCAGTAGGTTTATTTAAATAATTTTGATATAAATCTGAAGCTAAACTTTGCCCTCCCATACCCAAAGGTGACGTTAAATCTCTTACATTTAACAGACCAAAAGTACCTGGAACGCCTTTATCAAGTTGTCCTGTAGCAAAAGTAGAAAGTTTATTTTTAAATTTATCAAAGGCTGTTGGTGCGCCTTCAACTAATTTTTCAGCTGCGTCTGCTCCAGTTTCTACTAGGTTTCCAGCAGCATCCATTGCTTTTTGACCGTAATCTACAAGACCTTTTTCAAGATTAGCAAACTGCCTATTAAGAAAGTAATCAGAGCCTGTTTGGTCAGGAACACCTTCAGGGCCATAATAAGAAAAATCTTCTTTATTTCTTGCTAAATATTCCATTGCTTTATCTTTAGCTTTTTGCATAAATGTTTTTTCAGCAGCTTGCGCACCTGCTTTTGCACTTACTTCTGCAGCTTGTGCGCCTGCTTCTGCACCTACTTCTGCCAGCTCTGCTGCTTCACCTGCTACTTCTGCTGTTTTTCCTGCTGCTTCAGCACCTTCAGCTGCTGTTCCTAAACCTTCCATACCTTCAAGAACAGTTGGAACCATAGATACTGCAGCCATCATTTTTGCTGTATCTTTTCTTTGTCCCACATAATCTCCTAATTGCTCTTGGGTTGTAGCTAGACCACCCGATAAATAATCTTCTAAAAATGTTCCTGCATACTTAGCTCCGCCAAGTTTGCCTTGTGTTTTTATATCTTTTTCATATTTTTTTAAATCTTTTTGAGTTTCTGCGGCATCTGCTGCTTTTATTGCTAAATCTGTAGCTTTACCATACGGACCTAATGCCCCTAAAGCTGTACTTAATGCAGCCTTAACCCAAGGAGCGTTTTTACCTAAACCTTTAAAAAGACCAGCACCTTTTTGCGCTTTTTTTTGTAATTCTTTTATTTTTTGATTTAAAATCATTGTCGCGTCAGCAGCTTGCTTGTCAAACATTCTTTGCCTAGCTTGCTTTTGTGCTACCCCAACAGAAGTTTGTTCTCTTAATGCTTGGTCTAGTGAAAATGGCTGTCTCATAATTCTCCTTTAAATCTTGCATATAATTTATAAAAATAAATTAAATATTCATAATAAATATTTTTAAATATTCCAAGCATTTTTTAAATTGTGTATCTCCAAACGCTTGAAGCTGTAGTATAACTTAATTTTGTAGCAGGGTCAGCGCTAATTCTTACTCTATCCCCAGCACTAAAAGATATTTGGTCATCAGCTAATGTTGTAAAGTCAAAAGTAGCAGATGTTTCGTTAGATAAAGTAACTTGAACAAAACTTTTATTAGAGCCATTTACTCTTAAATTTATTCTTGTTGCTCCTGCATCTCCTGTACTACTTCCATGATGAATTACTAATTTTATTAATTTTCCATCGTATGGAGGAATAAATAATGTGTCATCATTTAAAGAATCTCCAGTAGAGTGACTTTCAATATTTGATGGTCCAAATGGAAGATAATCTTGGTTAGCATCTGTTGTTACAAACATATGTAATTTAACATCCATAAAATGATTAAATGATGCAGCAGTTAATGAACCTGCTACAATTGCATTATGACTAGCATCTATTGAAAACGAATTATTTGCAAGTGTACCGTCATATGAAGCATCTGTATTAATAACAAATGCGTCTGCAGAATCATCAATTCCCATAATTGTTTTAAGTGTAGAGTGACCAAATGTTATATTTCTATCTGTACCATCTGCATCTGCTCCAATTGTAACATCTCCAGATGCAGTTAATGTTCCAGTAACAGCTACTCCATTTGAGTCTAATTCAAATATAGAAGGGTCTGCAAAACTAGTTGAAGTATTTATTTTAAACTTTCCAGAATCTGAGTAATCATACCCTAATACATACTTTCCTGAAGCGCCATCTTGGAATCTTACAACAGCATCATGAGCCTTGCTTAACAAAAAACAAACTGCTTGTTCATTTGATGTTGCTCCATTAGTTGTATTAACAACCAAACCATTTGATTCTATAATATGATTAGTTGCTGTTGAGTCATAATAAAATTGACCCCAGCCTTTTAAAGAGCTGTTATCGGTGCTTGTGTCAAAAGCAATTGATTGCAACTTTGCATCGCTACTATCAGTTGAATTTCTAAAAGCTATATTACCTGACTTGTTTTGCATTGCAACAGCAGCCGAACCACCAGATTGTCTTAATAATATTTTATCTACAACAGGGGTATTATTTGTTTTATTTGATAATCTTTTAACTTCTTTTTCTAATCTTTGTATTGTTGCTACTAAACTTCTTAAATCAATATCTAAATCAACACCATGCCACTTATTAGATTCTTTTACATAAAGCTTTAAACCTCTTATAGATGAGCGTATAGTCATATCTCCATTTTGGCCTTCAAGCTTTTGTGGAGTACCTTTACCTATTGTTATTCCTCTTGGCTCTGTAATTGCCATTATTTAACAGCTTTTTCTCTATAAACTATAGCTATATCATTAATTTGAAATGATGAATGAATGTATCCAATATCATATAAAGTAGATGTGTCAACAGCTATAGTTAATGCTGATGATAAAGTTGCAACTCTAGTAGCTCCAATATAGTCTGTAATTGTTCTAATTTGCCCATAACCGTTACCGCCATAAAAAAATATTGGCATACCATTATAGTAATCATTTGTTCCAGAAGCATTAGTTGAAAGCGTTATAGTTGAATCCCCTACAGCATCTGATGCAGCTAATTTACCTACATGTCCAGCGTTGGCATGAGAAAGTTGTAAAGCTATAGAGTAAACATTGTTAATTGAGGAAGATGGTTTTAAGCCTACTGTTACCCATTGACTAGTACTTGTTCCAGCATTATATGAATCAAAACCTTTTGCATTAGTATAATATGTTGTGTCTTCAAATGTCCCTGTAAAACTATTAGAACCGTTAGTAGCATAATTTATTTTTACGCCTGACATATATTGACTGCATTTAAATGTAACATAAATTTTATAAACTTTTTTTCTTATACTTGGACCAGATACAGGAGAACCATCAAAGTCAAAATCTTTTGTTCTTATTTTAAATTTTTCTGCTGCTTTAGTATGATTCCATAAATCTCTAGGAGAATCATCCCATACTGATATATCTCCTAATGCTGATGTTTGGTCTGTAGAGGTATACATAATAAGCCCACCATTACGAGACATAATCATATTGCTTCTAAACATATTGTTGGCTTCTACGGGTAAATTTTCATTACTACCACTAGTCATTACAATTAGAGGTTCACCTGGAATAGTAGACGCGGCATCAGCCCCTGAGTTAGGAATTAAAAAAGAGTCCTGAAAAGGAACATTTAATCTAAAAGAGTCAAAAGGTTTGCTTGATTCGTCGTTTTTAGCCATTATAGCTCCGTTTCTGTGTTACCTATTATAATGTCTGTAGGATTAGATAATGCATACCAATTAAATAAATTATCATGTTGGGTTACAGCCCCATTGTTAATATCATAAATATAACCACTGCTAGCAGCACCAGAAATATTTGTTGTTAGTATAATTATTTTATTAGAAAACTTATCGTAACCTAGAATAATAGGTCTTTTAAAATCTTCATTAGTTAACCAATTGTTTATTCTAAATTTATCAGAACTAACATTATTTAATTTATCTCCATCATAAAAATAAATACCTTCAGCATTTACCCAAAAAATTCCATTAGGTGTTTTTGCTATTTGACAAGGATGTTTAACTCCAGCTCCTGACCAAGTTCCTGCTAATTCTTCACCTGCTGATGTTACTCTAATAGCGTATGTTGTTTTTTCTTTAAATTGAATTAATTTATCTCCTGTAGATTCTAATGCCACAATACTTTCACCGTCAGATGTTGCAACATCAATAAAATGAGTTCCGTCATCAGCAAAAATATCAAATTTATCTATGTCGGACTTTAACATTCTATCAGGAAATGTTTTATCTCCAACTTTAATATTACCAATAAATACTTTTCTTTCTACAACTGCCACACATTTGTATCTTGCTGCTAAACTTGTGTCTGCCTCATAACCGTTTTCTGATTCATATGTTGTAATTGGAGGTGTTTTTAAAGAGTCTCCTTTAGTGTTTCCTGTTATTAAAGCTTTTGCATCAGTTGTATTTGTAGCATCCCACAAATTACTAGGTATATCCCCTTTTCTTAATAATTCTTCATCGCTATCTTTAGCACGCATTGTGTATATACCTTCTTTTAGGTCTACATCATAAAGCATTGTCCATTCGTCTGCTAGTCCTCCACCAATAATATCTACTTGCTTCATGTAAATTCTAAAACCTTCAATACGCTCATTCCAAGTATTATTAGGAGTAATATTAAAATATCCTCCTTCTTTTGAATTGTTACATAAAAATGCTAAATAAGTTTTGCCTACATCTTTTACTTGTCTTAAATCAACAGCATTTGTTTGAGACATTGGTGTTAAATTTTTCTTTGTAACATTTATTGAGTGTAAAGTAACAAGTTCTCCACCTCCTCCAGCTGCATTTCTAACTTGTATAGCTACTGGTACTGAGCTGTCTACGCTTGAATGAGATGTTGCTATTCCAGCAAACTCAATTAAACCTGAAAAACTTGTTGATGGCGCAGAAACTGTTACTGGGGTACCTGCAGCAGTTAGTTCTCCAGGCCCAATGCCAACATATATTTTTATATCAGCTGTGTCTTCACCTTTATTTGCGTATGTTAACGCTCCTGAAATATAATATTCTGTGCTAGTTTCAACAGTATTAGCAACACCTGTTTCATAAAAAATCCAATTTCTGTTTGAATTAGATGTAACCATTCCAGGACCAATATAATCAAAATTATTAGTATTGCTAGCATCTAAATCAGACGCACTTCCAGTCATGTTATCGCCACTACCAGCTATAGTTCTCCATTCAGGCCCTGAAGATTGACCTATTTCTGCAAATGTATTGTCAGGCTTTATTAAATTAGAAGAGTTATTAGCTAGCGCTGTAGTAATATTAGATTCTTGTAATGTAGAACCTCCGCCATCATATAAAAATGACATTCCAAATATATATTTATTTTTTAAATTATCATCTATTATTTCATCTTCAAGTATTACAATTTCATCACCAGTCTGTGTATAGCCAACAGTATCTGTGTCTGCGGCAATCTTTACTTCTCCAATTGCGCTGCCAAAGCCTACAATTTCAAATACTCCATTTAAAGAAACTCCGTCGCCAGTAGCACCTTCTATAGAAATAAATTTTCCTACAGCAAAATTATAAGTTGAAGATGTAACATCTACCTCTGTTGTAGGGTCTGATTCACTAGCTAAAGTAATTGTAAGTACAGTTTCAGTGCTTGTAGTATCAGCAGTTACTGTGTCGCCAGTATGAAACCTCAAAGTAGAATCAGTTTCTATTGTGTTTAATGAGATTCCAAGATGCACTTTTTCAGGGTCTGCTGGGTATAAACCTTCTGATTTAAGATTAGTACTATCAAAGCCTAATATATTTGTTCTAAAAACAGTTAATGCATCATACTTAGGAGCTTCAGGAACTTGTATATCTTGAACCCATCTATTAATGTTTACATTAGCTCCAGCTTTTTTAAGCATAGGACGTTTAATATGGGTAAATATTTTAGGTACATTTATTTTGAATATTTTAGAATTATCATCATGGTTTTCTATTTTAGTTCCAAAACGTCCTCTTTCTACAGTTAAAGAAGTATCATTTGAAACTGTCACTTTCATTACTTCTGAATCTATTTGGATATATTCTCCAACAATTAATCCATGCCCTGCATCAACATCAAATGTTACAGTCGCATCTAAAGTGATTGCTGCTGCTGTTAAAGCGCTTAATTCTTCTTCTCCAAAATTAGCATCACATACTCTAAGACCGTTGTCTGCTTTATAGTAAATAGGTTTAACACATTTTAAATCTACTAAATCTTCACTATCACCATCTGTGCCAGTATTATGTACAGTTCCCATAGATATAATAGAATCTTTCCAGTTATCATAACCGCCAAAAGGATTTATATAATCTGTCCAAATATCTATATCTGCACCATCATTAACACATATAAATTCTGTACTAACTTCTTTTGGTTCAACAATACTGTCTGTATTATTAAAGTCATAGTCATGTGTAAACGAAAATAGCCCATGACCTGATGATATGGGCGTTTCATTTTGGAATCTATTTTGACCGTCTTGACCGTCGGTAGGACTAACAGGTATATTATCTGCGTTTACAGTTACAAATGAAGATTTACCATCACCTGATAGTACTATTCTACCTTTATTAGAGACACTAGCATTAGTAATTTCTACTAATTGATTATCGTCTATATCTCTAGGGTCAGCCTTTTTATTGATACCACCTTCAAAAGATTTTATATGGTATACTTTTTTAGGCATCTAATCTTCTATTAAAGCGTCTTTAACTACTTCTTCAACAGAATCCCAAATAGCATTTAAAATCTTTTCTTCTGTTTTTTCTGATATAAGTGGAATATCCACATTATCATTCATTTTTTTTATTAATTTTTCTTTCATATCGTCATTGAATATATATCCAGCAACTATTTTACCGAAACCTGACATTAGTATCCTCCTCTTTGTGAACGCTTTCTTGCATCCATTACTGGTGTTTTAGTCCCTGCTTTTTTTTGAGACATTCCCGCTTTTTTTCTTGCTCTTGTTTGTCTTGCTCTTTCTTTTAAACCTTCTGAGCGTTTTTTTATAGGTGAATATTTCATACCTTCTTTTTTTATTTTTTGCTTAGTAGAAGCTGGACTTACAGCTTTTCCATCTTTATATTTTTTAGGTCTACCTACTTTAGACCCATATGTACCTTTACCTTGTGGCATAATATCTCCTGTTTCCTATCGATTATTCAGTTTTTGTTTTTGAGCGTTTCCTTGCGTCTGTCATCGGAAACATTTCCTTAATATCTTGAGGATTTCCATATAAAAATTTTTCTCTTTTGATTTTCTGTTCTGGCGTTAAAGGTCTTTCCTTTTTAGGTCTAGAGTGTTTTCCATATTTCTTTTCAAGATTTTCAATTTCATCCTTTTGTTTTTTGTTTTTGGTATATTTTTTAATAGGCATTTTTACTCCTAGTGTTGTTCGTATTTCTTGTTTTTTAAAAATCTTTCTTTTAGACCATTACCGCTTAAAGCAGCAAGTATTTCTACAATTGCTCTATAGCTTGCCTTTATATCTTCTTGACCTAATTGCATTTGTTTTTGCGCATCTATAAGCTTTATAACAATACCTTCAAACCTATCATTAGCATCATCTAAATCTTTTTTTAAATCGTCCTGTATCCAGTTATTTTGTTTCCATATAAAATAACCAAATGCTACAGTCATTACTACGGGAACTCCAAATTGTTCTATTGCTTGAAATAAATCCATATTATAACCTAGGAACCGCTAAAGACCTTACTCCACTTTTTCTATGGGGATATTTTTTAATAGTTCGTTCATATTTATTTCTATAATAACCTGCTCTTTGTAAGTCTCCACCGTCTTCTAGTAACCTTGATTTAACATAATCAATTATAGAAGAATGTAATGAGGTGTCTAACCCTGAATTAGCTTTCAAATCATCATCTAATTGTTCAACTGTACCATACTTAGAATGAGTATGTATACGAAGTCCACCTGTTACACTACTTCCGCTAAATGTATCATACCTATCTATAACAGTTTCAGTTGTATCGCTAACGTCATTAGATATAACCTTACATACTAAAGCTAGTCTATCATCATCATTATACCATGCAAAATAACTATTTGGATAGCTTCTTTTATTTGTAGCCATTTAATCTCCTATTTACATGCAACAAAAACTTCTACATCACAAGCGGCTGTATCTGCAGTAGCTGTTATATTCACTAAATCCCCTAATCCTACGCTCAATGCACTACTATCTGCATCCATAGTATCTACTACACCACCAGACAAATCACCGTTATATATAAATGTTTGACCTTTATCTAATTTAACAGCAAACTCATCGTTGTTTTCATTTTTAAATAATAAAGTAACATGATTAGTGTCATCTAAATTCGTAATACGAATATATAAAACATCACTTTCAATAAATGTTCCTGCAGCTACCGCTGTAGACATTGCAAGAATTTCTACTTCAGAAGCAGGCACATCAATAATTCTTCTTGATACTGTTGCTATAGAAGGAATCGATAAAGTTTGTGTTCCACCTTGGTTTTTACCATTTAGTGTTATTGACTCAGATATTGTAACTGTCATTGTTGAGGCTGTTACTGTACTTGCCATTTTTTACTCCTATTTTAATGAATCAGACGTTTCGTCTGTATCATCTTTTAATAATCTATGCGAGTCTGCCAACATAGGTATTCTCACATATCTATCATTGTTATCTAAAATTTCGACTTTTGTTACATCTATAACAGAGTCGTCTAATTTATACCATCTTTGTTTTGAATTTAAATTTTGTACTTTTTCTGTAGTATAATGTTGAATTTTACCTGACATATCCATCAAAGCATCATTTATAAGTTGCACTAAATATTTTTCAGGTTGTCTTCCCATTGTGTATTCTATTTGCTGTATTAAATCTTTAACCTTCACCTTGACCTCCTGGTTGTCTAGCATTAGCTCCTATAGTTTGTAAAGCTTGAGTATAATCTTGTTTTAATCCTGTTATCATAGGAACATATAATTCTGCATCTTCTTCTTCAGCTAATAATGCTTCAGCAGATTTAATTGCTGCGTATAACACAACAACATAAGTCATATCATTTGAAAGATTATCAATAGCACTTCCTGCAGACGCATCTATAGCAGTTAATGGAAGGTAATATACGTCAGCTGTTTGAGCTGCAGTTGGGTCAGGATAAACATTTAATACTGCATTGTTAATAAAATAAACAGGGTCAGTATCTTTTACATGCATTAAATCATTAGGGTCAGTTATTCTAGATGACATAGCTGCTGGCATTTGCCTACATATTTGACTAATTCCTCTAGAATCTTTTCTAACAACAGTTACAATAGGACCTATAGTCACAGTATCTAAATCTAATGTAGTAGGCGAATTACTTAATGTTGTTGATGTTGAACATTCTGCTAATTTAGAAGCAGGTAAAATGTTATATAATTGCGCTAACCCATCAGATAAAAAAGTATCCATAGCGTCTTGGTCTGTCATTGCAGTTCCTACTAAATCTTGTATTTGTGCGTCAAAGTTTGCCACTATCTTTTATTCCTATCTGCTATATCTTGCTCCATTGTTGTGCTTGAAAATTCTACTTTAGTTTGTTTAGCCCAAGGATTATTTCTCATATTAATTGTAATACCCATATCTTTAGGACCTGACTTAAACTTTTCTTTATGTTTACAACTGTCTGGTTCAATAACCTTTTTACAGTCTTTACAGTATACAAATATACCCATTATATTTTACTTCTCCCAATTAATAATCTATATGAAAA
>TARA_R100000655_G_scaffold84650_2_pt1 | contig 10299 bp, 7 predicted proteins | sample TARA_R100000655 | Tara Oceans TARA_R100000655 (sample SAMEA2622497) | marine metagenome | biome: marine biome (ENVO:00000447); feature: deep chlorophyll maximum layer (ENVO:xxxxxxxx); material: "saline water (ENVO:00002010), including plankton (ENVO:xxxxxxxx)" | depth 90 m
TTACAATATCTTTGGTGTAGGTATTGCAGAGAACATGGATGACACACAGACTTTAATGAATGGTTTCATGCGTATGTCAGTAGACAATGCTGCACTATCAGGAAACTTACTGATAGAAGTAGATGAAACTAACCTAGTTCCCGGACAAGATCTTACAGTATATCCCGGAAAAGTATTTAGAAGACAGGGTGGTGCTCCCGGACAGGGAATCTTTGGAACTAAGTTTCCTAATGTAGCCGGTGAAAATATGCAGATGTTTGATAAAGCTAGACAACTTTCAGATGAGTCTACTGGTTTTCCTTCATTTGCTCATGGACAAACAGGTATACAGGGTGTAGGTAGAACTGCTTCTGGTATATCTATGTTAATGAATGCAGCTAATGGTTCTATTCGTAATGTTATTAAAAATGTAGATGACTATTTATTAGGACCACTAGGTAAAGCATTTTTTAATTTTAATATGCAGTTTGACTTTGACCCAGCTATTAAAGGTGATCTTGAAGTTAAAGCTCAAGGTACAGAAAGTTTAATGGCTAATGAAGTTAGAAGTCAAAGACTTATGCAGTTTATGCAAACAGTATCTAATCCTGCTCTTGCACCTTTTGCTAGAATGGATTATATTGTTAGAGAGATTGCTAAGAGTATGGATCTTGATCCTGATAAGGTAGCTAACTCTATGAGTCAAGCTGCTGTACAAGCAGAGATACTTAAAAAGTTTCAAGCACAAAATCCACCTCCTGCACCCCCACAAGGAATGATGCCACAACAACAAGGTCAACCACCTGCACCTCCGGGTGGACAGGTAGAAGATACACAAGGCTCTGGTGGTGGTACAATAGGAACTGGTTCAGTACCAACTCCACAAGAACCCGGATTTACTGGTGATCAAGGACCTATACAATAATGATGATATTAAGAAAACTTACTACTGATAAAGAACTATGGGATGCATTTGTAGAGTATATAGATGATGCTATAGCTAAACAACATAAATCACTAGAGCAAGCAACAGAAGTTTCTATGGTGTATAAACTACAGGGATCTATTGCTTGTTTACGTAGAATGAAATATCTTAGAGATGAGTTAAATAGTAATGCAAACAAATCAGTTGAATAATCAATCTCCTCTACATAATTATGAATCTATGAGTGAAGAGGATTATGCTAATTTAAAGTTTAATGCTAAAGAAACAAGACCCTATATTTATAATTTAGATCCTCTTAAATCTAAAGGTAAATCTTATGGATCTATAGCAGCAAACAATGTTGTTAGTTTAGTTAGTGGTTTAGCAGAACTAGGACAACATTATACTCTCCCTTTGTTTAAACCTTTTGCAAAAAAATTAGCAGGAATGGATCTTGATCCTGAGTATAATGATGCTGTAGAAAAAATGAAAGATGGTATAAGAAAAGATCCTCAGGGTTTTATTCAAGCAGCAGCTAGTGGTGTATTTGATGAATTTAAAGATGCTGCACAACAAGGTTTTATAAATTATGCTGCAGAAGGAGCAGTTAATTATGTAGAGCATTTTAGTACATCTACTAAACAACTTTTTATGGATACATTAAATGATTATGCTAAAAGAGAAGGGATTAATATTAACGAAGCGACAGATGATGAAGTAACTCGTTTAAGATCTTTAGCTTTATATGATGCTTTAGTTGTTTCAGAAGCAATACCGGGAGGTCAAGCTTTAAAAGGTGCTGTTAATTTAACTAGTAAAGGTGTTTATAATGCAGGTAAGGGTGTACAAGAATTTTTAAATAATAATTTTCCACCTGATAATGGAAGTTTACAACCTATCTCTTCAGGTATTAGTAAAAATATTAATACTAATCCACAAAATAAAAATAATTTACTAAATAATATTAACCCTATATTTGTACCTGTTCAAGGTAAAACAACTAAAACAGCTTCTTTAAATATAAAAGATCCTGATTTAAGTAAAATTGGTAGAAGATTTGGTTGGGGTAGTAAACTTTCTTATAGAATAGCAAAAAGATCAATAAACAATCTTTATAAAAAAGAAATATATCCAAAAGCTTTAGATGCTAAAGGTGATATATTTAATGATATTAAATTATTACAACCAAATGATCAAGTAAATGTTAATAGAAGATTAAATGAGATATGGGTTAAGACTGGTTGGATGCCGGGAAAAAATAATGTATTGTTTACTGAAATAGATAATAGTGGTATTAAATTTAATTATCCTTTAAATAATGTAGGCGATTTTGCAGATGTTACTCCTTATAATACAATGTTACACAGAATGCATTTATCTTCATTAAATCCAAAAAAAGGAGATCCTGCTATACAATTGCAAGATTTAATTAAACATGTTGACTTATTTAAGCTGTTTCCAGAATTAAAAACTCTTAATATTCAATTTACTAAATCTGGTGAAGCAATGGGAGTAAATGGTCAATATGTTCCAAAAGGATCTATGAACAGTTATGGTAAAATAATAGATGATCCTAGAGGGATAATAGAATTAAACATTAAAAATCTTGTAGGTGATCCAGAGGATATTAATATTATTATGAATGGAAATAAATTAAATAATAATATTACAGATGCCACTCAAGAATCTATTATAAGTACTTTATTTCACGAAATACAACATGTAATACAAGGAAAGAATAACTTTCTAGATTTTGGTAGACATAGTGGTATTAAGCAAACATTTAATGTAGCTAGGATGGAAAATGCTAGAGAAGTGGCTAGTAGAATTAATACTTTTAATAATTTAGGTAAATATGGTATTACTCCGGGTCATCCTTTATATAGATCATTGCCTGATTATTATATACAGTTTTACAGAAATGGAGAATATGATATTGTATCAGATCTTGCTAAAGTAAGTCCTACTGAATATCCTACATTAGCAGGTAGTAATGCTCCTTCACCAATAAAATTAAGTCCTAAAGCAGCTGAAGTGTTATCAAAAAAATTGCAGTATGAATTAATGGAAAAGATTGGTGCTCCTGCAGAAGAGTTTATGTCAACATCTACATTTAATAAAAAATCTGAACTTATGAAAGATCCTCAAAAATATTTTAATGATCTTAAAGAGGGAAATGTATTTCATAATATAAAACAACATTTTACATATCTTAATGACTTAGCAGAAGTTGAAGCTAGATTAGTTCAAGCTAGATTAAATTTACCCTTTGAGTCAAGAAAGAAAATTCCTCCTTATCAATTAAGTAAAGATGCTTATCTTGAAATGGTGAATAAGTTTATTGGTATGAGAACAAGACCGTCTTCTGCTTCTAAACCTGCCGGTGCTGCAGCAAGATTAACTTTATTTGATTTACTAATAACGGGCAAAAATCCTGAAATAAAATTTACTGATCTTACTTCTAAGGGTGGGATAGATCCATCAAAATTAACAGATTTAGAATCAGGTATAGATACTATAGAAGATTTTGTATCTAAGTTACAAAAAAATATTAAAAATTCTTCTTTATTAAAAGATTTAAGAAATACTAAATTTAAAGGATCAGCTATTGAAAAAGATTTAGATGCAGATAATTTATCACTAGCAATAGCTGAAGCAATAACGTATCAAGATTTTCAAAAAATGTTTTTTACAGGACTTCAGAAGGGTTCTTTATTAGAAGCAGATCCTTTTATAAATGGATTAAATAAGATAGGATTAGAAACTATTGTTCCACAAATAGAAGAACTTCAGTCTGGATTTTTAAGTAGATTTATAATGGAGACTAAAATGAATTCAAATCTATTTAATAACTTTATGACCCCTAAAGAAAAAGAAATATTTAAAAATATTAAATCTGTCTCAGAATCAATAGATCCAACATCAGGTGCTAAAATTTTAAAACGTAAAACTAGAAATGATTTTAATATAGAAGAAAGAACTATTTTACATAAACTTTTACAAATTACTGATTATAGTTTTGATAAACCATTAGAAATGTCTGAGATAGATGCTACTAGAGTTGCAGCTGAGTTTAAAATTGGTACAGATAAAATACCACAATATATACAAGGTCCGGGTCAGTCAATTACTATAGATAATGAATACAAATTTTAGGAGATACTAAATGGAACAACAGATGAGTGGTTTAGTAAGAAGACCTATTAAAGCTCATAAAGGTACTATTGTTGATGGACAGATTGTATATGACAAGGAAGAAGATAAAGTAGATACTAAAATTCTTGCTGAACAAACACTTCAGCGTGATCCTGCTCCTAAAACAAAAACTGTTGAACCAGATGAGACAGTTACTGAAACTGCTCCACCTCCTGAAAGTTTTAGTCTTGTTGCTGCAGCTCCAGTTGAGGCAACACAAGTTCGTAGTATTGATCCTGCTCCTACAACAACAACTGTTGAACCAGATGAAATAGCTACTGATACTGCACCACCACCTGAACAATTGTCAATGGCTGTTTCAGCTGCTGATTTAAGTAAGACACTTCAAGAAAATTTTGCTAAAGAACAGCAGAAGTCTAAACAAAAAACTTCTGATTCTGTAAATCAAACTTTTACAGGAACTTCTTTAGAAAATCTTCTTAGTCAAGATTCTTCTCCTGAAGGTATAACTAAAAGATTAGAAGAAGCAGGTGTAGCTAAAGCTACTGCAGATTCTCAAAGATCTAACTTACAATCTGCATATGCAATGAGTATAGATCAAGCGTTAGCAAAAAGCTCACTTTCATCAGATGCTAAGAAAAAATTCAAAGAGGCGTTACTTTCTAATGTTTATGAAAGAGAAAAACAGTTTAAAGCTGAATCAGTTGGAAAACAAATAGCTAAAGATATTCCCTCTGTATATAAACCTACTGTAAAAGAACGACAAGAACTTGATAGACTACAACTTATTCTTGAAAACGATCCAACATTTAAAAAAGATATTGAAATATCAAGAAAGATGAATGAAATACGAGGCAAAGAACTTCGCTCATATGATGAAAAGGTACAAGAAGCTTTTAAAAAATTTGGCCGTAATTCAGAACAATTTAAAAATGCTCGTGAAGCGTTTGAATTTCAAAGCAGATTAGTTGATAAAGAACTTTTGCCATTAGAAAAAGAACGATATAAACTTAAAAACGAGATAGAATCTAGTTCAGCTTACTTAAATTTAAAACAAGCTGAAGATTTAATTTACAACAGAAAACAGATTAGAAGTGATGTTGCTAATCAATTTAATAAAGGTGGAATGAGCATGGAACAACAGATGAGTCTATTTGAAGAAGGTGGAATGAAAGATGATGGACTAGATAGAGATCCTGTTAGTGGTAATGAAATACCTCCGGGATCATTAGCTAAAGAAGTCCGTGATGATATACCTGCACAATTAAGTGATGGTGAGTATGTTGTTCCTGCAGATGTTGTTCAGTATTATGGTGTAAAGTTTTTTGAAGAGTTACGTGGAGAAGCAAAGCGTGGTCTTGCAGAGATGGAAGCTACAGGTAGAATAGGTGGTGAACCAGTAGAAGTAGATATGACCATGATAGCTTTTGGTCAAAAAGATAAAGACAATAAAGAGAAGAAAGCTACAGGTGGTGTTGTTGGATTTGATAATGGTGGTGTTAGTGCAGATCAAAAGGCAATAAATGCATCACAACCTACGTTTAATCCTCAAGACTATAGTGTTTTAGGATTTACTCCTGCTAGTCCTATTTATCAAACAGGTCAAGGTCAAGGTCAACCACAACAGAATAAAACTACTATGACTTATTATCATGGACAAACTGGTGAGTCTAAGGTAATTACTTTTGTTAATGGTGTTGTAACTCCTGCTAGTGATTTACAGTTTACTCAACCACCTTGGTCTTTAAATAAACCAACACCAACTCAACAAGAAGTTGCTAAAGATAGAGATGATAGTGGAGGTAAAAAAAGCACAGAACCTGAAGTTCCTCAGTATCTAAAAGATGTAGATTTTACAACTTGGAAAGGTAATAACTTTACAGGTGAAGCTAAAAAAGCTTTAGGTAGAGATATGGGAGAAAAGTTTTTTGGTGCTTTTAGTATGATGGCACTAGGTCCTGCAGGTTTATTAGTTAATGAAATGATAGACATAGATGGTATTGCTAAAGCTACTATTATGGAACAAGCAGCAAGAGCTGCAGGCTATATTGATGAAGCTGATGCTATTAATAAACAAATAGCAGATCACTTAGAAAATGAATCAAGTTTTGCTACAAAAAAGTTTTTAGAAAGTAAAATAGGAAAAAGTGTTTTTAGTGGAACTGTTACACGTATTAAAGATGCTTTAAATAAGTCTAATCAAACTTGGTCACAGATTGGTAAAACTACTACTACTACTGGTGGTGGTAATGGTGGAGGTGGAGGTGGTGTTGATCCTAACTGGAGGAAAAAATTTGCTTCTGAAAATAAGACTGGAAAAGATCGTGCTGATGATGATAATCCTAATACAAGTGATTTTAGTCCAACAGTTAAAAATCAACAAATGGCATCAGCAGTAAAAGCAGGTGTAAGCACTAAAACAGCAACTGGATTATCTGGTTCTAAAATGAAACCGGGTACTGATGTTGGAACTGGAAAAGGTGGTGCAGATAAAATTGGACCACAAAATAAAGGAGGATTAATACAAAGACCAAAACGTAGAAACAAAAAGTAGATTGGCTACTCAACAATGTTGACCCCAAGAAAGGAAATGGAATGCCAGAATTAGAAAATGTGGAAGCACAAAAAACTGCAGGATATATGAGCAGAAGTAGATCTAAGTATAAAGACAAGATCAAAAAAGAAGAAGAAGAACTAAAACAACTTATGGAACAACAAGGTAAACCTCAAGAAGAACAAAAGGTTGAAGAAAAAACTGAAGAAGCTAAACCAGAAGTTGAACTTAGTGATGAAGAGAAATCTTTTAAAACTCGCTATGGCGATATGAGAAGACACCTAGCTGCTAAAGAAAAAGAATATAATGCCAAGATTAAGGAGCTAGAGGACAAACTAGGAGAAACTAAAAAACTAGTGCCACCTACATCTGATGAAGAACTATCTGCATGGGTAGAGAAATATCCAGATGTGGCAGGTATAGTAGAAACAATAGCTGACAAACGAGCAAAGCAAATGTTTGATAAGGCTAATATACAAATAGAAGAACTAAGTAAAGCAAAAGAAGAAGCAACAAGGAGTCGTGCAGAGAATGAAATTAGGAAAGCACATTCAGACTTTGATGAGCTACGTGATTCCGATCAATTTCATAATTGGGTTGAAGAACAGCCTAAGTGGGTTCAGAACGCTTTGTATGAAAATACGGATGATGCTGCTTCAGTTGTACGTGTTCTTGATCTGTATAAAGTTGATAATGGACTTACGAGATCTGATAAGAAAGATAAAACAAAAGCTGCTGCCTCGTTGGTAGACCGAGGATCTAAGACAAAAGTAGATCCAAGTGAGTCTTCAGGTAAGATAAGAGAGTCTGAAATTGCTAAGATGAGTGACGCAGAATATGCAAAGAATGCTGATAAAATAAATGAAGCACACAGATCTGGTAAAATAATCTATGATTTATCAGGAAATGCGAGATAAAGACTTGACAAAAAAGAATTTATCTGTATAACTAACCCTTAGACACAAAGCCTCTACTATAGACTACCTTTGTGTATAAGTAATAAGAAGACTAAACTAGTAAAAGACTACCTATATAAGTACAGACCCATTAACTTTGAGACTCGCTATTTCACTGTTAAATGCACTCTAGAAAATATAGCCTCTTCTAAGACGTTTAGCTTTTAAATAAGCCAAACATAGGAGGATTTTATTATGGCTTTTCAAACAACGTCAGGTTATGGGAATTTACCTAATGGTAATTTTTCTCCTATAATCTACTCCAAACAGGTACAGCTTGCATTCCGTAAGTCAACTGTTGTAGGAGATATAACTAATTCTGACTATTTTGGGGAAATTTCTAATCAGGGCGATACAGTCAGGATTATTAAAGAACCTGAAATTTCAGTAAAAGAGTACGCAAGAGGTACTAACGTAACAGCACAAGATTTAGATGATGAGGATTTTCAACTCGTTGTTGATAAAGCAAACTACTATGCTTTTAAAATGGACGATATTGAAGAAGCTCACAGTCATGTGAATTTTATGCAATTAGCAACTGACAGAGCTGCATACAGATTGTCTGACCAGTATGATCAAGAAGTTCTTGGTTATCTAAGTGGTTTTAAACAGTCTTCATTAAACACTGTTGCAAGTACAGCTAATGATCAGGTAAATGGAACTAAAGCTGTTTCAACTGCAGGTTCAGATGAACTTCTTACTTCTATGAAGTTAAGAAAAGATTCATTTGGAAACATTACAACATCATCTGCAGGTGATCACTCAATTCCTGTGCAAAATCAACCGGGTGGTGCTACTGCTGTTTCTACAGCTGCAGTAACTCCAATGGTAATCATCAATAGAATGAACAGGTTGTTAAATCAACAGCAAGTTGATTCACAAGATAGATGGATTGTAATAGACCCAGTGTTTATGGAACTTCTTTCTGATGAAAACTCAAAGTTGGTAAATGCTGATTTTGCTGATGCTTCTCTAAAGAATGGTCTTGTTATAAATAACTTGGCAGGTTTTAGAGTTTATGTATCTAGTAACTTACCTGCTGTTGGAACTGGTCCGGGAACAACAGGAACTGCTAACCAGAATAGTAATTTTGGTGTTCTTGTTGCAGGTCATGGTTCTGCAATTGCTACTGCAGAGCAGTTAAGTAAAACAGAAACATACCGTGACCCTGACTCATTTGCAGACATTGTTCGTGGTATGCACTTATACGGTAGGAAGATACTTCGTCCAGAAGCTATCGTAACTGCTAAATATAACGCAGCTTAAGGGAGGATTAAATAATGGCTACTTTTGATTTAACAGCTAAATCCACCACTGGCGTTGGTGCTAATGTCGTTGCAGGTATACCTACACAGTCAGGTACACACGTAGTAAGAACCATACAAGAGTATTTAGATATAGATGCTCTTATAGCAGCAGGTAATACTATTGCTAATGGAGATGTTTTTCAAATGCTTGAGATTCCTGCAGGAACACTTGTTCTTAATGCAGGTGCTGAAGTAATGAAGGCTTTTACTTCAAGCTGTACATTAGACATGGACTTTGGTGGTGGTGATGACATCATTGATGGTGCAGACATAACCTCTGCAGGTTACTGTGCTGCAGGTTCAAATGGTCAGACCAACACAGTCGTAGGTTCAGCAGCTTCAACTTACACTCAATTTATTGGAACAACTGATACAATTGATTGTACGATTGCAGGAGCAGCTGCAGCTACAGGTAGACTTAGAGTTTACGCAACTGTGATTGATTGTAACGATCATGGTGCTGTAGACAGAGCTACTGAAGTAGATAGAGATCTACTTGCTTAATAAATAACATTGGGAGGGCAGGGCAACTTGCCCTCTTAGTTTATCTAAAACAAGGATGTACTATGGCAACAACATTTTTAACTTTAACAAATGAATTGTTACGTAGGCTCAATGAAGTTACTCTAACAACAGATACATTTGCTACAGCTAAGAATGTTCAGGCAATAGCAAAAGACGCTATCAACAGTGCTATAAGAGAAATACTTCAAGATGGGCATGAGTTTCCATTTTTAAAGACTACACAAACCCAAACACTAACGGCAGGTACAGGAACTTATGATTTTCCTTCAGACATGTCTTCAGTGGATTGGGATAGTTTTTATTTAAAGACACTTACTTCTGAATCTAATACAGCTAAATCTTTACCTACAATATCTTTTGAAAGTTATACTAGAAACTATAGAACAATAGAAGATGCTGCAGGAACAGGTGGTAGAACTGCACCTGATTTAGTTTATCAAACAGCAGAAGAAAAGTTTGGAGTTACACCTATTCCTAATGCAGCTTACGTAGTAGAATATGTGTACTATAAGTTTCCTAATACATTAGGTATCAATGCATCTACTGAAGCTGCAACAAATGGTACAGACAGTACACATGATATTCCTATTATTCCTGAAAGATTTAATTATATTATTATTGATGGTGCTATGGTTTATATGATGAGATTTAGATCAAATGAACAAAGTGCTCAAATACATCAACAAAAGTTTATGATGGGTATGAAAGCTATGCGTAGACTATTACTTGATGATAAACTTTCTGTAGAATCTACAATGATACAAAGACCTAAATTTTCTTCACATATGTTGAGTCTTGGTTCATAATGGCAGATAATTTACAAACCTTTAAAGTTATATCTAGGGGTGGCTTAAATACAACAGGAGATGTTTTATCTCAAGGTCAAGACTTTCCGGG
>TARA_R100000655_G_scaffold71839_2_pt1 | contig 10290 bp, 26 predicted proteins | sample TARA_R100000655 | Tara Oceans TARA_R100000655 (sample SAMEA2622497) | marine metagenome | biome: marine biome (ENVO:00000447); feature: deep chlorophyll maximum layer (ENVO:xxxxxxxx); material: "saline water (ENVO:00002010), including plankton (ENVO:xxxxxxxx)" | depth 90 m
ACCATTTAATAATTTAGATGCATGATATCTAGCACTATCTTCTGCATATCCACTTTTAACTGCACATTGTTTGGCAGAATAGATACCTTCAACATAGTATTTAGCAAACTCTTTTTGTCTTGCAGTAAGTTTATTTACATTAGCCATGAAGCCAATATAAGGGATTTCCACAACCAAATCAATTTGGAAAAAACAAAATCTCGCACATGTGCATTTAGATTATTTAAAGTGTGAAAACGTGAATAAAGTGTGAAAATTATTTGTTAGTGGATAAGGGTTTAAGAACAGTTTTCACACTTTCACACTTTCACACCTATTTTCTCAAAAATATTTTTAAAATTATTTTCGTTGTGAAAAAGACTATATAAGTAAATATAAATGTAATTAATTGCAATTAGTTGTTGACAATTGTTTTTATAAAGATTAGTCTAAAGAAAATAACAAATGGAGGATTAAATGGAAAAAATTTGTAGTGGTAATTATGAGAATGTTTTGGGTCTAATTGAAAAGGCAAGTTCTTATTATTTTTGGGTTCAAACTGATGAGGATGATGGCTTTTATGAATATCTCGGTAGAGAAAAATTTGAAGATAAAATGGTTGATAAGATTGAAGACAACAATTGTAACATCAAGGATCTTTATTTGAATTATAATGGCGAACTTTATTACAAAGAGTGGAGGTAACAATGGACAGTTTTAAAGTATTAACAAAACTTTACGATAGATGGTTGTTTAGAAATAAATTCAATCCTCTAATTAGTGCAGACGATCTCCTCTATGATCATCATAGAGGGGAGATAACTCTAACAAACATTCAAGAAAGATGTCTCAGAAAGTTTATAAATGTTTGGGAAAAAGCAGAAGATTATAGAAATCGTTACAATGATCGAATTGCAGATGATCAACATAAGATTGAAGAATTGTGGAGTGAATATCTTGCAAACGACAAGAGATCATTCAATGAATATTTTTCTGAAGAGTTTGGTTTTACTTGTGACGATAGTATTACCTACAAGCAGATGAAAGTTTTATGTGAAAAATTAATAGGGAGGAAACAATGATCAATGGTCAATTGGCAATGCTCAAAGATAGTGGGGCAACACTACAATATGAATGTGAAGAATGTGTAGGACATGGAAACATACCAATCAGTTGTGAGGAAGTTGTTACTTGTCCATCATGTGGAGGTAGGGGATGGACAGAGAATTTGTCATCTATCCCTCAAGATATAGTAATAACAGTGAGGAGGAAATAATGGATAAAATTAATAAAAAGTTTTTTCATGTTAATGAACTGAAAAAAGGGATGATGAATTGTGAAGACAATGAAAAGAAGAAGAAGTTAATCATTGATTTAACTCATCAAATCATCTCATTAAACATGGAATTAGCCTTATATTATAGTGAATTAAATAGGAGGAAGTAAAATGCAAAAGATTATAGATAAAGCAATAGGTACAATCCAACATGAATTAATCAGATCTATTGATGAATTTTATGAGAAAGATGAACTTACACAAAATAAAATATCAAAGGCTTGGAATTTAATATTGCATGAACTTAATGACCACTCTCCTTTGGGGGATTGGTACAAAGAAGCTAAAAGAAGAAAAGTCATTGAGGATGAATATAGAGAGACTATGGTTGCAATAAGAAAAGCAGAGAAAAAATTAGAAGAAAAAAGGAGAAAACAAAATGCCTAAGAAAGCATATATGACTATGGTTAGTTTTAGATTTCCTTGTCCTCATGATCATTCTGATCCTACTCAAATGAGCATACAAGAAATCAGACAATATTGTATTGGAGAACTAAACAATATCAAAGACGAAGAATTGTGTGGAGCAATCTACATTGAAGAAGATACAACAGAGGAGATATTCTAATGAAAGATGTAAGACCAACTAGTTTAGAACTAGCAAAAGCAATAGAAAATTTTGTTTACCATGAACTTGATGTAATTACGGAGAGTGATTGGTTTCAAGAAAGAGTTGCAATAGCATTGAAGAAAAACTTTGCAGACGAAGAGATTTTAGAAAAAGCTAAAAGAAATAGGAGGGAATAGAAAATGATAGGAGTTTTAAACATACCATATTTAATTGACGACAACTCTGATGGGTGGGCAATTGTTACAAGAATGGATATTCGAAAAGCAAGGATGCATCCAAATGATTTTCCAAATGCAATCAGAACTAAGAATGAAGAATTGTTTGCATTAAAGGATGATGTCGAAATGCAAAAGTTACTTAATAAGTTGAATACCAATGGGATTATCTTTCAGTTGAATGAAAAAAGAATTGCAGACAACCATAAAGATAACCCTAGAAATTGGGTACAAGATCCAGGAATTTAACATGTTAATTAAATAAAACTTGCAAAGACTTGTAATTAAATGTTAAAAGATTATATAACTATTACGGAGGTAAAAATGAGTAGATTAAAAGATTTAGTTATTGATGTAGAAACTCACTTGGGTTCTTTACTCAATGACGAGGGATTGACGAATGATCAAGCATTGACAGTGATCGAGCAAGAAGAGTTCATGGTCGGTGGTCATAAGTTTAGTGGCAGATTTGTTCGTCAATGTGCAGAGCAAATCCTTAACGATTGGTCAGTTGAGGATTTATATTACAAACCTTTTCTACAACTTATCGAAGGAGATAAAAATGAAAATAGATAAAATAGAAATGAAGAATATATCCTACTATAAAAGAGGATCAGAAGAAACTCCATGCTATAATGCAACAGTATACATCAATGGCAAGAAAGCAGTTGAGGTATCAAACGATGGTCATGGTGGAAGTGATAGACAACATGTATGGCATGAGAATGGTTTTAGACTTCAAGACATTGATAAATGGTGTGTTGCAAAGTTTGGTCAATCAACTTGGGAGTATGGTGGGCAAACGTATTCCACAGACCTAGACTTGGAGCATTATTGTCATGACGAGTTATATAAACATCTTGATACTAAACTTTTGAAAAGGAACATGAAGAAAAACATTATGTTTTTTAGAGATGAGAAAGACATCAAGAGTGGTCAGTATACTCTTGCAAAAATTCAAAACAACATTGGAGGACTTATGGCATATATAAAAGATAAGTATCCGAAATGTATTGTTCTGAATGACATGCCATTAGAGAAAGCTTTAGAAACTTTCAGAAGTTATGAAAGGGAAATGTAATGGATGACAATCAGTTTATAAAATTAGATACATCTCTTCCAAATTTATTGGAAGAGGTGGGTCACAAGATCGATTGGAATGACGATGAATCTAGGAGTAATTATCATGCTTTTAGAAACAGAGTTTATCAATTAATAGATAAATATTACCAAGGAGGAAATAATGGGTAGATATTATCATGGAGATATTGAGGGCAAGTTTTGGTTTGGAGTTCAATCAAGTACTGATGCCGAGTTCTTTGGAGTAGAGGGAAATGCAAACTTTCTTCACTATTACTTTGACGAAGACAACAAGAAAGATATCCACAGAGGTATGCTTGAGTGTGATAGGAAATTGCATAAGTATAGAAAATTATTGGATGAATTCTTTGATACTCGTGAGAGTTATAATAATAAATCACTTCAAGATTTTTTAGATGAAAAAGAACATCCTCATAAACATACTGAGGAGGGAGTTAGATATTACCTAGAGTGGTATGCAAGATTGAATCTTGGGAAAAAGATTTATGATTGTATACTTGAACAAGGATCATGCAGTTTTGAGGCAGAGTTATGAGTACAACTTACAGTAAAATAAAAGGTAGATCAAAAGGCTATAGATATAGAAATTCTATAGTCGATCTTCAAAGAGATCTTCAAAGAGCAAATGCTAAGAAAACAAAAGAAGAGTTAGAGGAGAATGAAAGATTTGAAGATGATCCTCGTGCTTTAAAAGAAATAGAATATGGCAAGGTGGTAAAGAAACCTACCACCATGCTTTATGCCATGAAAAAAGGGAATGTATTCGATGATTAATCATCTTGATTTATGTAGTGGTATTGGTGGGTTTGCTCTTGGATTTAAATGGGCAAACCTATCCAAACCCATAGCATTTTGTGACTTTGATATTCCATGTCAGAAAGTGTTAGCAAAAAATTTTCCAAATGTACCAATCTTTAATGATGTAAAGGAGATAGCAAGTGACCCAAAAAGATTTATTCAACAACCCATCGGAATCCTTAGTGGAGGATATCCATGTCAACCATTCTCCACAAGTGGCAAAAGGCTCGGATCGGAAGACCCTAGACACATCTTTCCGTACATCCATGAAATTGTTAAACAAATTAGACCCTCTTATTGTGTTTTCGAAAACGTATATGGGCATGTCTCCATGGGACTTGACGAGGCACTCTTTGCAATGGAAGACCTCAACTACCAAACGAGGACATTTGTTGTTTCGGCTAGTAGTATCGGAGCAAGACACAAACGAGACAGAGTGTGGATCGTCTGTAAAAACTTGGGCGACTCCTACTACCATGGATTATCTACCACCAAGATCGGCAGAGGGAACGAAGAGATTGCAAGAGGGTGCGAGGAAAGGCAGAAAGAGACCGAGCAATCTAAGGGAGCAAGTAGACCCAAAGACAATGGAGATGTATCCAACTCCGACAACCAAGGGATTCGGACATGCATCGGAGGGTCAGACAATGATCTTCAGAAAGAAAGTGGAGAGGGGAGAACTGTCAGAGACAGAGGCTCAAGCTATGATGAATGGGGTAACTTTAAGACCACCGAGGATGGAAGAGTGGAAGTTTCCAACTCCGAACAGTGGACTAAAGAAACATTCATACAATGGCAACAATCAGTATTACGAAAAGCGATTGAAAGATGGGAGACAAGTGGATCTCACAATGAAGATGTATCAAACGGAGGGAGATGCGAGACTCAATTGCGATTGGACAGAGTGGCTAATGGGGTATCCTATTGGATGGACGAACCTAGAGGAATCCCAAGAATCACAACCGAACAACAAAACAGAGCAAACAGACTAAAGATGTTGGGGAATGCAATAGTACCCCAACATGCATATCATATAGGACTAGCAATTAAGGAGGACATAAAGAATGAAGCTTAAACAATTGATGTTAATATACAAAGTTTTAGATGATTATGCCGAAATAGTTTTTGATAATAAACACGAGCATAGTGAAGAAACCATCGTAGAAACAACTGAAGCATTAAGGATAGTTAAGATAGAACTTGAAAAAATTAAGGAGGATCTAAAGGATGGCGAGAAAATATGATACTGAATATATGGATTATAACAATGCAAACACATATTATGTAGAGACGTTTGTAAACATAAAAAGAATTGTAAAAATTAAAGGCATAACAGAGAAACAAGCAGTTCTTAGAACTTTGAAAAGAGAACAAGATAGAACTTGGAAAAACTATGAATTTGTTGATTGTGATTACAATGTGGTTGATTACAATGAATTTAATAAATTTAAAAAAGGGAGATGTTAATGATTTGTGTAATTTGTAAAGGCAAAATAGAAGAGCATAAAAATGCAGAGGGCATAGTGTATTGGACAGAGGGACACAATGCCCAACCAATATCAGATGGGAGATGTTGTGATAGATGCAACGAAGACATTGTTATTCCTCACAGAATAGCAGACATGATGGTGGCAAAATAAATGTATAAGAAAAATAAATGGACTAAAAAACAAATTAAAGACTGTAGATATAAAATTGAATATGAAAGAGAAATCAAGATTCAATATTTTCTTAATCAAATTAAAAATAGATCTAAACCTTTACCACAAGAATTTTTTATTTTAGAGACAGACAGATGAACACTTCCCAGGAAAAAATTATTATTTGTTTTAGATGTAAAATCAAAATGAATAAAACAGAACTGAAAGACGTTTATAAATGTATCGCTTGTGGATTAATAGACGACAGAAAAAATATGGAAGAGAGGAGTTAGTTTTGAAAGATAAAGAATGGCAAGAAAAATACGGTCATGATTGGCAAGACGCAACACGCAAGGATGTTAAAACACACTGCACTCCTAGATGTCCAAGATGTCAAGGAACATTACATACAGTAAACGTACATGGACATGAGCAGTGTGTTCTTTGTCATGCTATTGTTGAGGACTGTTGCCAAGGATCACAATTAAAATGAGCAATATTATTGACTTTGATTTAATTCGCAAAGCAAAAAATCCCGTCAAAAAAGTTTGTGACATAGCATCAAAAGAATTCAAGGAGTTAATAGTCATTGGAGAAGACAAGGATGGCGAGTTAAGAATGATTACAACTTTAGAAAATTATGCAGACATAGTTTATATCATGGAGATAATTAAATTAGGAATAATAACAAAAGGAGCAGAGGAAAATGAAGAGAAGTAAATCTGAGACCTACCTACAATATAGTTTAGATTCAGTGATAAGTTATATAAGAGGAGAACTAAACTTAGAAGAGGCAGTAGAAAGACTTGAACAATTGGGACACAAAAAGAAAAGTGCGATGAAGGTCCTAAAAAACACCGATAGAAACAACATTTTTAGTTTTGAAACAAAAGCTAGAAAAAAATCTGATGCAGTTTAAATATAAAACAAAGCCATATCAACACCAAGAAGATGCTTTGGTTCACAGTTTCGATAAACGGAACTATGCATACTTTATGGAGATGGGATGTGGTAAGTCTAAAGTTCTGCTCGACAACATGGCATGGCTTAGACTCCAAAACAAAATAGATTCTGCAATCATTGTGGCTCCCAAAGGAGTATACAGAAATTGGGAATTGACAGAGATCCCGAAACATTTCTTGGATGAAATAGATTACGAGGTGTTTACTTGGAGGGCGAATGCAACCAAGTCGCAGAAAGATAATCTGGTTCGGGCCACAAAAGAAAAATCAAAATTTAGAATACTTTTAATTAATGTTGAGGGTTTTGCTACACCAAAAGTAAAAAGATATACTGAAGCTTTTATAAAAAATTCAAACTTTTTATTGGCAGTGGACGAATCGACAACGATAAAGAATCATCAAGCCAAAAGAACAAAGGCACTAATTAGTCTTGGCAAACAAGCAAGTTACAAAAGAATATTAACGGGATCTCCCGTTACAAGATCGCCAATGGATTTGTTTTCTCAATGTTTATTCATGAGTCAAGATCTTTTGGGGTTTGATTCTTATTGGTCTTTTCAAGGTCGATATGCCGTGACAAGAAGACAAAAGATGGGTGCTCATTCTTTTAATCAAGTTATTGGATATAGAAACCTGGAAGAACTAGCACAAAGATTAAAAACATTTTCATTTAGAGTTACGAAAGAAAAAGTTTTAAAAGATGTGCCACCAAAAATCTACACAACTAGAGAAGTAACATTGTCTACAGAGCAATTGCAACACTATCAATCTATGAAGAAACATGCATTGACAGTGGTCAATGATGAGTTGGTAAGTGCAACTGAAGTCATGACACAGTTAATAAAGCTGCAACAGTTACTTTGTGGTTTCATCGTAACTAATGATGGCAAGACAATAGAAGTTAAGAACAACAGAATAAACTGCATGTTAGATGCTATAGAAGAGATGAGTGGTAAGGTTATTATTTGGGCAAGGTTCAGACATGACATAATCAATATTACAAATGCTCTTAGAAAAAAATATGGACATGCATCTACTGTAAATTATTTTGGAGATACATCTGAAAAAGACAGACAAGATGCAATCTTAGGAATTGAGAACGATCCTAGTGTAAGGTTCTTTGTTGCCAATCCTCAAACGGGAGGCAGAGGTTTGACTCTGATCAAGGCAACAAACGTAATTTATTTTTCTAATGATTTTGATTTAGAAAAAAGAATTCAATCTGAGGATCGTAATCATAGATCGGGTCAGAAGAATCAAGTCGTATATGTAGATTTGATAGCTAAAGGCACGATTGATGAGTATATCGTGAAAGTTTTACAGAATAAAATAGTCTTGGCAGGTAAAGCTTTGAATGAAGAAGCAAAAAAATGGTTACAAGTTTCTCCAAAAAAAGACAATTAATTGCTGAAAATTACAACAACATGATATATATAATAAATACGGGCAACAACACATGGGAGCATGAAATGCAAAAATATAGAACAGTAGCTATTCCGATTGAGATCTGGGAAGATCTTAAAAAGATAGCAGACCAAGAAGGTAGGTCATATGCGAGACAACTTTCTTGGATGATTAAAAATTATTTTGGCAAAAGTATTGACAATTAATTGCAAATAATTATATTAAAAGTCTCGGCAGCTAATTACCGTCCTCACCGACATAAAAGGTTGCCGAGATCAACAAACCGAAGGGTATAACTTTAACGAAGGAGGTTCAATTATGAACGAGTTATTTGAAACAATGGTTGCAGATGCGAGTGCGTTTGATGAAATTGACGCAAAAAAGGGGAGTGAATTATCTTCTTTAATTCGTAACAGTCAACAACTTTCAAATCAAATCAAAGAAGCCGAGCAACATCTCAAAGATCTTAAGGCTATGAGACAAAAGGTTGATACAGAATCTATTCCTGCAATGATGCAAGAAATGGGTATGGACTCTATTACTGTGGATGGTAATAAAGTTCAGTTAAAACCTTTTGTTCATGCAAGTATACCACAAGATCGAAAAGGTGAAGTTTATGATTGGTTAAGATCAATAGGCGAAAGTGACATCATCAAGAACGATGTTGTCGTGAGTTTTAGCATGGGAGAAGACAATCTTGCTAAAGCTATAGTTGCCGATCTCGAAGAGAAAGGTGTTAATCCAAGTTCAAAGACACACATACATCCAATGACTTTGAAATCTTGGTTATCGGATCGTATCAAAGATGGCAAGGAAGTAGATCTTGAAATGTTTGGTGCATACGTTGGTACAACTGCTACATTTAGAAAGGTATAATCATGAAAACACAAGTAGTAGAGAAGAAAGAGGCAGGTCTACCTGCAAATTTGATAAGTGAAATGGCAACCGATTCTGGCTTGGGACTATCTAATGTGACGGCAGATGACATGCAGATTCCTTTTTTAAGGATTCTACAAGCATTGTCTCCACAGTTAGTCAAAACTAATTCAGATTATATAAAAGGTGCAGAACAAGGAGATATCTTTAATACTGTTACCCATCAAGTATGGAAAGCAGAAGAGGGTATTGTAGTTGTTCCTTGCTATTTTGAGCAAAAATTACTTGAGTTCGTTCCAAGATCTCAAGGTGGTGGTTTTGTACAAGAGTTACCAAAAGATCATCCAGATGTTTTAAATGTCAAAAGAGACAAAGAAACTAATATGGATATGTTACCTAGTGGTAATGAACTTGTAAGAACGGGTCAACATTATGTAAAAGTTCTTAATGATGAACTTGGTATGTTGGAACCTGCCATCATAGACATGAAGAAAACTCAAATCAGAAGATCAAAAATTTGGGTAACTCAAATGTCAATGCAAACTATAAAGTTAGCAGATGGTACATCAAAACCTGCTCCTATGTTCGCCAATAAATGGAGACTTAAAACAGTAGCCGATGGCAATGACAAAGGATCTTGGTATTCCTGGCAGATAGAAAAAGTCGGGATGGTAGATTCTCTTGACGTTTATAATGAATGTAAAGAGTTTCATAATAGTGTTGCAAGTGGAGAAATCAAAGGAACGGCAATAGCCGATGAGATTGATCAATCTCCTACTAAAGATACAGACGAAATACCATTCTAACTTTTAACGATTTCGGGTAGAAGTCCTCCTTTTTCATTTTCTTCTACCCGAAAGCCATTTGTGAGGAATAAAATGAACAATGGTCAAAGGTTTATGGATGCTTTTAAAGGTTTTTCTGAGGCTCATGGAGAGACAAAGATCTCTCAAGAAAGAAGACAAGGGAAACAAGCCGCCAATTCCTATATTAAAAGAACTCCTTTAACACTAGAGTTGATTAATGGTCATCTTGATGGTGGACTTGGTGTTGGCTCCATACCTATTAATGAAGAAAATAAATGCAAGTTTGGTGCATTAGATATTGATACATATCCTATTGATCATCTTGCCCTAGATAAGAAATTAAGAAAACTTAAGATACCATGCATTGTTTGTAGAAGTAAAAGTGGTGGAGCACATATCTTTTTCTTTCTAACAGATTGGATGAATGCAGGCGAATTTAGAGATAAAGCATCAGAGATTGCCTCTGTAATAGGTTTTGGTAACTGCGAGATATTTCCAAAACAAGAACAGATATTAGTAGAACGAGGAGATGTAGGTAATTTTATTAACCTACCCTATCATAACAAAGATCAAACCATGAGGTATGCCTTCAAAGAAAACGG
>TARA_R100000655_G_scaffold13740_2_pt1 | contig 10287 bp, 3 predicted proteins | sample TARA_R100000655 | Tara Oceans TARA_R100000655 (sample SAMEA2622497) | marine metagenome | biome: marine biome (ENVO:00000447); feature: deep chlorophyll maximum layer (ENVO:xxxxxxxx); material: "saline water (ENVO:00002010), including plankton (ENVO:xxxxxxxx)" | depth 90 m
GTTGCATTACTTTCTACTCCACTTAACTTAGTCTTCTCTGCATCTGTAAAAGCATTGGTATTGCTGTTACTTTCATAAGCTGTTTTAATTTCACTAGCGGTTTGAGTAGAGCTTGTACCGTTAGCTGCCGCTGTAATTCTTCCTTGTGCATCAACTGTAATATTTGTATTTGTATATGAACCAGCAGTAACGGATGTATCTGCTAGTTTATCTGCTGTTATTGAATCATTAGCTAATTGACTAGCTTCTATTTCGTTCGCTGGTATTTTATCTTTTGTAATAGCGTCATCTTTAACGCCATCTGTTGAAATCCGTGTTAAAGCCATAGCTTTTTAAAATGTCTTTTATACAATAACTTTACAAGAAAAATACTTACAATTCAATAAACACTTTATGTCGTTAATTTTTAACCAATGTTATTAACGTAATAGTTGTTAGTGTTATTAGAATCAGTAGGAGTAGCGGGGAAAATAGTAATATCAGAACCGATTACAACGTTAGTAGAAATAATTATAGCATTTGTTTCTTCTAATCTAATTCCATAATTTTGACTACCAGAAGAACCAGATAAATCGATAACATTATTAGTGATTGTCCCATAATTAATTTTAGAACTATTACTATTTGTACCTTTTATAAATATTCCTGATTCTGCTGCATTATCAGAATCAGTATCTATTATATTTCCTGTTATTGTTAAATTAGTAATTCCATTAACAATAGATTCTACTCTTATACCACCTAAATCGCTAATGTTAACTACATTTCCTGTTATAGAAACATCTTTAACAAGACCTGCTGTTCCTTTTACGTATATTCCATAAGTACCAATATCAGAACCACTACCTAAAATTCCTTCTATTTTATTATTAGCTACTGTAACACCTTGTATTGATCCAAGTGCATTATTTAAATTGTCAATCAATATTCCTGAGTCTGAAGTACCAGCAAGATCTCCATGATTAGTAATTTGATTACCATTAACAACTACAGAAGCAGCACCACCATTAGCATAAGCAAAGTTAGTTGTAGATTGATAAAGAATAGCGTGTCTTCTTATTCCGACAATAATGTTGTCATTAACAATACAGTTTAAACCATGTACTACAATTCCATCTGCATTAGAATTTTCTGAACTACCCATAATAGTATTTCCAGAAAAATTAATAAAATCACCAGCAGCATGAGAATCTACACCTGCATCTCTACAACCTGTTATATGGCAATTAGTTACATTAACAAATAAATTTATGCCTGTATTTCCGCCTATTGTTACAAAATGCCTTAAATCTTGAGCATAACAATTAACTACATTGACAGAATAACAACCAAAAGCGATTACAAAACCGTAAGAAAGTCCAGTTGCAGTATGGTGTTTATTAGTACAATTACTAATATTTACATTAACAGAAGTTTCTATAGCACTACCAGCGTAATCTATATCTTCAAAAGTGCAGTTATCAATAGTAACACCTTCACAATGTTTAAATCTTAATCCTGTATGATTATTAGCTGTAGTTATTCCAGTAGGGTTAGCTCCTTTAATAGTTACATTTTTAAAGGTAATATTCTTTTTCATAGTTACTGAAACTACTTGTGCATTAGAAGCACTTAAAAATTTATATAAAATTTTATTATGAAGTGTTACTACCTTTGATGTGGTATCAACTGATTTTATAAAAATATATTGTCCTAGTTTAAGCTGTTCATTAGTATTTATTTGTTGATCATCTTTTAATATGTGCCAAGAATTAGGTGTTGTAAGACCTGCTGTATTTGCAACAGTAAAAGTATTAGCACCAACATTAACATCAGCAGATATATCAGTATTAGAACCAACTGACCCTGCAAACATTATGTAGGCATTAGTAGAACCTCCTACAACTCCAGCAGTAGTTACTCCACTAAAATCAAAAGTTGCATTTTGTACAATAATATTTTGTGAGGTAGGAGAAAGCATTGAATTACATTTATATGTAAGACCTCCGCCATCAAGAATTTTACCTGTAGCTGCATTAAAAGCTTCTAATAATGCTGTTGCATCATTTGTACTTCCATCACCTACTGCACCAAAATCTTTAAAATGTAAAATCTCTTTTAATTTAGAATCAACGGTTCTTGCATTAGCACCTGTACCTGCTTGAGTAAAAGATAATTTAGTTGAATCTATATTTGCATTAGTTTTTATTTGCGAATTTGTTACTGTGTTGTCATTTAAAGTTTTTAAATTTACCGTAGTTCCTAATACCATGATAAAAACATCTGATCCACTAGCAGGTGCAGCAGATAATTTTATAGTGCTGTCATCTAATGCAAAACCTTCTGAAGGTGTAGATGTGCCAAGATTAGGTTTTTGTACCACTCCATTAATACTTAAAATTATTTGTTGAGCAGTTGGAGGTGCATTATTTATAGTAAAATCTGTTCTACTTCCATCTATAGATTCATTAAAAGCAGATATAAAAAATTCACCTGTAGTTTTATTAACAAGTTCTTGAATACTAAATAAAAGTTGATCTGTATTATTATCTAAATCTGTTTCTGTTAAAACACTACCATCTGTAAAATCTACTTTTTTTGTACTAATATTTGTATTCCTAGTAAATTTAATATTACCTGTACCAGAAGGGGGTATGTTACCAGAAGTAAAAGTAAGAGTAGAACCACTTATTGTATATTGTGTACCTAATGTTTTTAGTACTCCTCCTACTGTAACATCAATATCATTATCAGCTAAGAATGAAAATGATATAGCAAAGTTAGCTTGACTACCTGTGCCATTATGAGTCTGCGTTGTTGCGGTGGTGTTAGTAGCCATAATTAGTCATTAACTATTGGATTAATTATTCTGATTATATCTTCATTAGCTCTTCTAGTTTCATTTTCTGCTTGTTTTTTCAATTCTGGGTCTAAAATAAATTCTTTGTAATATTCTATCGCAGCTTCTTTATATACTTTATAAATATCTCTAACTTTTTTTTGTAATTCTTTTCTTATCTTGTTTTTGTTTTTTAAAGTGGCTTGAGCATCTATAGCACCAGAATCATCACTTTCAAGGTATTTCAAAGCTTTTATATTTGTTTTATCTCTTGAGAGTTCTAAAATCATTTCGCCAAATCGTTTACCATTTTTAGGGTCAAATACAGGATTTCTACCTTTAAAATTTATAGGTATGTTTGGAATAAGACCTGTAAGTTTATTGTAAGCTTTTGTATCTAAATTTATACCATTTCCTTCATTGTCAAATGGTATAACATCACTAGGAGGTACTACTTTAAACTCTATTCTTCTTAAATATTCATCTATAGGATTATCTTTTTCTTTTTTATATTTAAAAGGATTAAAATAATTACCAAAAAAAGCACCTTCTGGATATTCTGCAATTTTTCCTGTTGTAATGCTTCTTATAGGTTCAATATCTGCACTAAAACCTGATGTTTGATCTTGTAAATTTCTCATTATCATTGTGCTAAAAGTATCTATATCTTTAAAAGGATTATTTGAAAGTTTTAAACTGCCAAAATCATTACCCTCAAATTCTTCATAATCTTCTGTGTAATCTCCTCTATCTTCTGTTCTTTCTTCTTGTGGAAATAAATCACCTTTTCTAAACTTTGTTTTTCTTTTAGGAAATCTACCTTTAAATGTTTTTTTTGTTAATTCGTCATACCATTCTTCACCTCTAGCTCTGGTAATACTTCTCCAAAGAGAAGAATAAGGTACAAGATTTGTAATGTAATTTACTGGCACTTGATAAAATCTTCTTAACGCATTGACATCACTTGTAAGATCAATTATCTGTGCAATATTTTGAATCATGTATTTATTATTTAAGTTTCTTGAAAGTAAAGCTATATGACATTGTGCAGCATTTTTATAGTCTTCATCACTTACAAAATCATTACAATATTCCATGTCACCTGCGACCATAAGCATACCGCCTACTGGTTCCATTCGAGATAAAAGGTCTATATATTCATAGTTTGGCAAGCCATTATCTCCTCTAATTATGTTGCCATCTTTATCTTTTTGTAAAAGTCTAAAACTGTAAGGTAGTTCATCAGTTCTTTTTTCTCCTTCTCTTAACCATCTATTATGATGACCACCACCAATAAGAGCTAACTCTGCTTCTGGATTGTTTCTTTGTGCTGCTAAACCTATAAAATAAGCCCATATTGCAGCACCCATAGTAGCTTCGCCATTGGCTCTATAAGCAGTAGCCAAATCTTCACTTAATAAATTATCATTATGTTCTTTTAAAATTCTTCCTATAGTTGCATTGTATTTAGGTGGCATACCCATAGTTAAAGTTCCAAGATCAGGTAAACCTGTTCTTCTTAAAATTTGTTTACCTATATTCACAGGTGTAGTAACAAAAGGAACTAAGGGCTTTAAGGCCGAAGACTTTAAAATATTTGCTGCATCTTGAGTAAATTTTGAACCAAAACCATGAATACCAAATCCTTTACCTAATTCAACTGTAAAAGTTCTATCTGCTGAATAATCTAAAGCTCTTGTGTATGAGTCTAAAATATTTTCATTTGGTACAAAATCAGGAAAAGCAGTATCTTGTCCTCTAGTAAAACTTCTTGTATTAACAATATCTGTAATTTCTTTAAAATTACTATCAACATATATTTTAAAACTTGTACCTGTAAGACCTTTTTTTGTTGCTTGCTCTGCAAGTTCTCCCATTAAAAATGAACGAAATGCAGTTTGTTTTATAAATTCATCACCTGCCATCATAAATCGAGAGGGTATTCTAATTCCATGACCAAATAAATTAATACTTTTTGCAAACAAAGAATCTCCTGACATTCTTATTGCATATCTTTCATAAGCATCTTGTGTACCAAACATTCTTCTTTCATCAAGAATATTTTTATCAAGCCATATTGCTTTACCTGCTGCTGTCAAACTATCTTTCATAGTTGTAAAAATAGAAACAAGTTCTCTAGCTGCCCTTATTTTCATTTGTTTGTTTAATATTGGGCTACCTGCTGCAAGGTCTAAAGGACCAAGAGCTACGTTAAATAAAGAACCAACTATATTGATAATTTGTGTTTCTGGTGCTGAAAGTAAATTATTAATAAATAACTCGTTACTAATTCTTAAGGTTTTACCTACTGCATCTCCAAATCCAAAACCTTTAACAAGCTTGCTTATTTTTTTACTATCTCCTTGCATAGCCAATACCTTTCTTGTGATACCTAGTAAACCTTCAATATCATTATTTTTTATGTAAGTCTGCATACCTTCATATAGCTCTTCTTTTGTTGGTATTAATTTTTGTTCAGTTATTTCTTTTTTTGTTTTTTCTACTAAATCTCTTGTAGTTGTACGAAACTTCTCTTTTGTAGCTCTATCAGCAGTTTTCTCTCCACCACCAATACCTGCTCCTACTTCTTCATCAACTGTTTTACGAGCAACATCTTTAGGTTCTGCATCTATAAGTTGATTAACTCTTACTGTACCTGCTGTTTCATTACTTATCTTTTTAGTTGGACCTGCAAGATTTATCATTCTTGATACATCTTCTGACCAATTCTGTAATAGTTCATCTGGTATGTCTTCTCCAAGCATGAAAGCTTGTTCTATGTCTGTCATATATTGAGTTACATTTTTAGCTAATCTTTTTTGTTCTTTTATTGCACCAAGATAAATAACCCTCATGTGTTTTTCTGGGTCATTCGGGCTAATCTTTTTTGCTATTTTTATGACTAAAGGCAGTAGTTCATCATATCCCAAAGCACTTGCAGCTTCTACTGAAAAATCATCTGGTATAACAATTCTATTTAATACTTTACCTGTAGCTTTCCATGTATCATCAGTAATACTTTCTACATCATTCCAAATTTTAGGATTAGGCTTTGATTGCTGTAAAGGCAAATCAGTAGCTTTAGTTTTAGTTTTTACACTATCACCTACATTTACTTTATTTATATTTAAAGAGTTTGCTGGATCAAAGTATATTCTGACTTGATGCAATCTTTTACCTTTACCTGCCTTCTTTCCTCCTTGATGCGTTAAACCACCAAAACCTTCTCTCTGTAATTCTTCAGTAAAAGAAGAAAATAAGTCTGCTGTCGTATTAGCACTAAGATTATTAGCATTAGAAATTAATTTTATTTCATCATAAATTTGAGCAATACTAGCATTTGAACCAACATTATCTAAAGCTCTATCAATAATATCAACTTCATCATAAGCATCAACATCAAAAATTTTACGCAGTTGATCTATTCGTTCTGGTGTTGCAGGTGCATCTAAATCAAAAAACTTTACAGGTTGTTTTTCAGTAACTTCATAGACAACACCAGTAGGTTTTTTACCTTTTACTCTATTTTTTTTCTGATATTTAGCAGCAGTAACTAAATCTTCTGTGACATAAAACCCATCTCCATATAAATTTTCTACAGCTTTACCAAATTCACCACCTTCTACAAGATTAATTTCACTAGCAGCACCATGATAAAATTTTCCTTGACCTCTAGTGTCTGGTATATCTATTACTGGTTTTGTTTTAGGTGCTACTTCATCAAACTTAGGTAGGTCATCTAATACTTTTGTAAATTCATTTGAAAATTCTTCACTACCTACAAGAGTTGCTTTTTTTAATCTTGCAATCTGTTTCTTGGCAAACTCTAATCTAGTCGGGTCATTTTTTATATCTTTTAATAACTGAATAGTTCTATTAGCCATCTGTTCTGGATTTAGTATATTAGGACCACCTGTAACGTCATCAATCAACCTTATAGCGTAAGGTTCTAATACACTTTTTAATTTAGGTAAACCTTTAGTTGCTGCTAATCCTGTAATTCCAATAGTCTCTCCAAAAACTGTACCTGTTAAAAACTGCTTAAGTTTTGCTTCTCCAAAATTGCTTTCATCTCCTTCTTCTGGTCTTTCGGGTGCAGACAAATATTCAACAATAGGTCTTACAAATCTATTGTTTACTACAGGACTTTCTATATCAGCAAGAAAGTTAAATAAGTTTTCGTCATAAGCATCTACACCAACAAAATCTGCTGCTCCACCTGCTGTAAACCATCTAGCACCAGTAGCAATCTTGTCATAATTTTTTATACCTTGTAATGCTTTTATACCTTTTATACCTTTTAAAGACTTATTAAAACCTGCATAAGGTATCAAGAATCCAGAACCAAACTTAAATATTTGATAGGCTGCATTATCCATATCTCCTTCTTTTTCAAGACCTAAAGCCTTAAGATCAATTAACTCATTTGGGTCATAAGGATTACCTTGTAAGTAATCACTTATATGTTTTATTTCATTTGGTATATCAACAATACCTGCTGCTGTTGCTCTAAAAAATGTTTCTTCTTCTTCTGATCTTGGTTTTAAAAATTCATCTTGAGTCTTGGCAGCTTTTTGTATAACTTCTTCTGTAATTTGATTTGGTAAAACGATTGCACCTGAGTTCTTTTTTAACTGTTCATATAAAGCTTTAGGTATATCCTTGATGCCAAAATTCTTTATCTTTTCATTTTCTGTCAAGTCATCAGTTTTTTTAGACCCAATATCAAAAGCTCCTTCTGGTACTGTATTTTGTAGATTAGAGTCTGTCATAGTTTAAAACCAACCTTCTTTGATAGCACGATCAATAATGTCTAATACATTTTTATCATAATCTGGATTGGTTGCATAATCTTCAGCTTGTAGCATTTTAATTGCTTCCTGAATACTGTTTGCATTTACAATACCTTTTCTACTATAAGATTTAGTTTTAAAATTATCATTCCATTCCTTTTTGTATTGCATCATCATTTCTCTGATATTATCAAATGTTTTGAAGTCTGCTTCTTCTATTTGTTCACCTTGACCTCTAAATTCTGTAGTCAGTTTTCTTTCAGACTCACCTCTTTTAACCTCTGAAGCTGTAGCTTGAAGACCTAAGAAATTATTTTTTGCTGATTGAGTTTCACCAAAACCTGTTTCTTCCATAGCCTGTGCAGCTACAAGTTCTGGAAACTTAATACCTATTTTTTTAGCAATATTATATATAACTTGGAAGTTATGTTTGTCTCTGACAGGATTAAATGGGTGGTCTTTACTTGTAATCAGTTTATTAATGTCAAACTTAGGAGCATCTACTTTATTAGGGTCAGTAATACCTTCTGGAATTACCAAAACATCACCTATTTGAATTTGATCTGTTGTTAATCCATTTGCTTTTTTTATAGCTTCAACAGAAGTATCTAAATCATTTGCTATACCAGATAATGTATCGCCAGATTCTACTTCAAATGTTGTAACTCCACCTTCGCTAAAAGCACCACCTTCAACATTACTAAAATCCATACCACCTTCTAAAAACTCATTATTTTTATTACGTTTTTTATTTTCTGTATTTTTTGTATTAGGTTTTGGAGTAATAATATTTGGGTCTTCTATAGGTATAAATGGATTAATTGTATCAGGATAATTTTTTTCTGCCATTTGTTTAAAGTCGCCTATATTATTTGCTCCTAAAGCTTGTATTGTAAATTGCTCTTCCATTTTTTGTACTTCTAAACTTGAAGGCAATCTTTCGTTCTCTTTTATGTAATCTTTAAAATATTTTGTTACTTGTTTTTGCACTTCAAAACTAATTTTAGTAGATGTTTGAAAATCTTTTTTATTTGAACCGCTACCAAAACTAATAATTGCTTTTGTACTTGTACCTAAATTATTGTCAATAGTTTTCATAATTTTATTTTTACTTGTCTCTACTTTCTCTCCTAAACCTTTGCTGTTTCTTGCTACTGTTTTTAATTCTTTTATTGCTTTAACTGCTTCATCATCTAATGTCGCATGATTCATTTCTATATGCCCTATCTCTTTTTCTAAAACTTCGTCATATCCATCAAAAACACCAAGACTAATTTTGTTTTCCATAGCAGGTATGATTTCATTTAAAAGATTGTAATTATCTGACTCTCCTAAATTCTGTATATATTTCTGTTCTTCTTCACCACCAAACAAAGGGTCGTTAAGTAAATTTTTATATTCTGTTTGTTTTTGTTGTTGTACTTGTGTCCTTTGATCTATAGTCATTTCTTCTGTAATTTCAATAGAATTAAAATCTTTCCATCTTGTTTTTATTGTTAGTTTGTTTTTTTCAGCTTGTAGCTTTGGTGCATTTTTTAATTTTTTAAGTGCTAAGTCTGTATAGTTTGAATCAAATTTTGCTGCTTCATCTAAATATGTACTATGTGTTGTTAAGTCTTTATCTCCATAAGGTATTGATCTTAAAATTCTATCTGCAAAATCTTCTGCAAGTTGAAAGCTTTTTTCTTTTGAAGGGTCCACTAGTAATCTAGCCTTATCAAAAGCACTTGCAACAATTTGTTTATACATCTTATTTGCATCTTCTCCTGTAATACCTGCGTTATAAAAATCCTGTAAAAAACCTGCAATTACTTTACCACCTTCTTCATCTTTACCTTGAACAAAAAAAGTTGCTGCACTATCTAAAACTTCTGGTACTTTGTTTTGTAATTTTGTAAAATTAAAAGCTTGATTCTTTTCAGTAGCATAATTTGTAATATTAAATAATTCTTCTTGAACAGTTGGTATAAAAAATTCATCTACAATATCTGAGTCTATTCCTTCATCTGTAAATGTTTGTAGTGATTTGTTTAAATAGTTTTGTCTCCAATCCTTAAATTCATCTGAGTCGCTAGAAAACTCTCTTAAAAACTTAAATATAGGTTGTCCACTTCCATCTACTTTACCTGTATCTATTCTTGCAGCATCATAAGCATTTTCAAAATTACCTTTAAATTTAAGTGCTTCTAGCTGCACCCCTACCTTTTCATATTGTTGTCTATATACCCTACTACCACCAATAATTTTTCTTGCAGCGTCATCTCCATTTTTTTTTCTAATGTCATTAGATAGTTTTGCAACTTCTCCACCATTAATTTCAGCAAAAATTCTATCTTTTGTAGCTTTTCTTTTTTCTTTCTCTACACCTTTTTCTATTGATTGATTTAAAAAAGGTCTTATATCTTTATTTACAGAAGCTAAAGTTTCTGCAAAAGCTAAAAGTCTGCTTTTAGGTTGAGTAGTAATAGGATCTACATAAGTTGATACTGGTTGGTCATAATTTTTTCTTGCTGCTGGTGATAAAAAACTATTAGACATAATTAACTAAGTAAAGAATACTGATTTAAAGCACCTGTGCCTATATTCAACAAGGTCTGACCAAGTGAAGGTATCTGATTGTAAGCTTTATTTATATTACTTTGAAGAGAGTTTCTTCTATTCATAAAGGTTGCTTCT
>TARA_R100000655_G_scaffold23654_1_pt1 | contig 10280 bp, 22 predicted proteins | sample TARA_R100000655 | Tara Oceans TARA_R100000655 (sample SAMEA2622497) | marine metagenome | biome: marine biome (ENVO:00000447); feature: deep chlorophyll maximum layer (ENVO:xxxxxxxx); material: "saline water (ENVO:00002010), including plankton (ENVO:xxxxxxxx)" | depth 90 m
CTAATCTATACAGATGGAGTTGTATGGGAAATGGCTATACAAACACTATGGGATGAGGAAACTCAGGGAATATTTGCTGCTATTATCTCATTCTGGTTTGGAAGTAGAGCCTTGCAGAGATCTAGGAGTAGTTCGTAATGGCAATCAAAAAAGGTAAAGAAACATTCTCTGGATACAATAAACCTAAGAGAACACCAAAGCACCCAAAGAAATCTCATGCCGTACTAGCTAAAGAAGGTACTAAGGTAAAGCTAATACGGTTTGGTCAGCAGGGAGTTAAAACTGCTGGTAAACCAAAGAAAGGAGAATCGTCAAGACAAACAGCTAGAAGAAAATCATTTAAAGCTAGACATGGTAAGAACATAGCCAAGGGTAAAATGTCAGCAGCTTATTGGGCTAACAAAGTAAAATGGTAATATGGGATACTATAAATATTATTATATGCAAAGGAGGTATCTAGTGAGTAAACCTATGTTTGATTCTACAGGATCATTAATACAGGATGAAGGTGAAAAAGTATTAGTAGAAGATAAGTGGATTAAAGTAAAACCAGTAGATAAAGAAAAGTACTTAAAGGATAAAGAGTTCTGGAGAAACAGACAATGATCAGTGGGAAAGTGTTTTATGGGGGAGCTAATAGTATCATGCTAAATAAAGAAGAAGATAACACTCAAAAAGAATGCAGTTGTGACAGTTGTATTGAGTGTAACTGCGATCCAAAAGTTTGCAGATGTAGTTGTCACACAAATGAGGAGAACTAATAATGAAAAAGAAGACTAAAATGTACGCAAAGGGTGGAGCTATGGCTAAGAAAAAAGGCACAAAAATGTATGCTAAAGGTGGAGCTATGGCTAAGAAAAGACCAACTAAAATGATGGCTAGAAAAGGTGGAACAGCTAGACGTAGATAATGTCTTATTTAATAAGTAATGTTCCACACTTTAGTTGTTGGGTGAGAAGGGAGTTCACTTGTAACCATCAAGATTATCACGGTGACTTCCTTCACGCTATGGTTTTTGCAGTAAACACAATACCTGACAGGTCTTTAAGTTTTCAGATTGTATTTACTGGTTGTGAAATTGACAGGGAAGATGGACCTGAAGAAAATATTCACGGTGGAGCTATGTGGGCAAGAATGCCAATACAGGCTCTGGTAGCAGATATACCGTTTGAGGATTGGCCTGATCCTATGGAAGATCACATATGTCAACCTTGGGATTGTGAATCTAGACATCATAGCATAATAGTGATGGATAGAGTTAGTTCATCACCTTGGTTATGTAAGATAGATGGTGAGTTTTATACTGGTAAGTATATGTTTACCGTAGACTATACTGACCATGATATTGCTGATGACCCTGCACAACACAAACAGTCTCATGTTATACAGTTAATGGATGCAGGAAAATGGACAGGTAATATAGTAGCACTTCCTAATAATAGAGTTAGAGCAACTAGTCCTGCCTTGTGGAGAACAGGAGATGGTGTACCAGATTTTACTCCTTCTCAGTGGACACACTCAGCAGAGTCTCATCAATCTTACCTAGATCCTTCTGTAACCTTTAATAATCTTTACTCAGATAAATAAAATGTTAGATATAACTCAAGAAGCAAAAGAATATCTTTGTAGTATTACAAAAGAAAATAATAGAGAGTATATAGCTTTTGGAGTAAAGGGTGGAGGATGTTCAGGATTTTCATACATATGGGATTTTTCTGATGGTCCTCTTAAAGAAGATGAGCTAATAGATTTAGGTGAAGGAATATCACTTGTCGTTGATGGAATGAGCGTTATGTACACACTAGGAAGTAAAATAGATTATGTTAAAGAACTAGGTGGTACATATTTAAAAGTATCAAACCCAATGGCAGATAGTCAATGCGGTTGCGGAGAATCTTTTTCAGTTAAGGTATAGTAGAAATGCGAAGTATGACCGAAGAAGGTCTTGATCTTATTAAGTTGTATGAGGGTTATAGCTCATCTCCATATCTGTGTCCTGCCTTACATTGGACAATCGGGTATGGAGCTATCTGGGGTCTAGATGGTAAAAGAGTAACAGAAGATCATCCTGATATAAATAAAGATCAAGCTGACCAATTACTGAGAAGAGATGTAAGAAAGTCAGAGGTAGCAGTATTACGACTAATAAAAGTACCACTAGAGGATGGACAGTTTGATTCTCTTTGTTCATTCGTATTTAATTTAGGTAGTGGTTCTCTACAGAGCAGTACTTTAAGACGCAAAATAAATAGAGGAGATTACATTGGTGCATCAAATGAATTTCCACGTTGGGTATTTGCAGGAGGAAGAAAGTTAAAAGGATTAATAAAGAGAAGAAATCATGAGCGATTAATGTTTATAGGAGGATAACTTGGCAGCAAAGAAAAAATCTAAAAGTAGAGTAAATGAAGCAGGTAACTATACAAAACCTGCACTAAGAAAAAGAATATTCAATCGTATTAAAGCTGGTGGAAAGGGAGGAAAACCTGGACAGTGGTCAGCAAGAAAAGCTCAAATGATGGCATCTGCCTATAAAAAAGCAGGAGGAGGGTATAAAGGATAATGGCTAAAAAATTATCACCAAGACAAAAGAAAATAGCTAGAGTTGCACCACCTAGAAATAGAATAACTGGTGCAGATTTTAAAAAATTAAAGGGTAAGAAAAATGGCTCTAAAAAAATCTCAAAGAAGTCTTAAAAACTGGACTAGACAAAAGTGGAGAACCAAATCAGGTAAACCATCTACTCAAGGTCGAAAGGCTACTGGAGAGAGATACTTACCTTCAGCAGCTATAAAATCTATGAGTTCTGCTGAGTATGCTGCTACTACTAGAAAAAAGAGAAGAGATACTAAAAAGGGTAAACAATTTTCTAAACAACCTAAAAGAATTGCTAAAAAGACTAAATCCTACAGATAATTAAAAATCTGTGCATCTACCATTATGTTCCCAATCACCATATCTTGTAGGTTCAAGACCATCATATCCACCAATCTCATCAGTTATGTTTTTTATCTTTTCTTTTTTTACATTTACCTTTAATAACGATAAAAATACTAAAATTCTCTTCATTTCTAATCCTTTTAAAAAAAATGACCCTCTAGGATGAAGCAGAGAGGGTCTTAAAGACAGTCTTAGGTAGGTAGTGTCCAGATTATACCTACATCGACTGTAGCATAGCTTAAAACGCTTTATATAGGATTTAACCTATTTTTACCATTTAAATGCCTTAATTGACTCTTTATTATCTATAATTTCACCAGTAAATCCTGCATCTACTAAACACATAGATTTTGGATCGTTTGGTTTAATTATTGATGCAGTCCATGTTTGAGTATCAGTATTTAAATGTATAAAAGTTACATGACCTCTAGCTGATATTCCACGAAATATTAACTTCTCTTTATGACCATCTGTAATAACTCTCTTAAAATCTTCTATATTTCTACATCCCATCTTTTGGGGTTGTTTTGTTTCTGCATTAACTTCTACTAAAGATATTACTATTCCTACAAGTAATAATCCAAACAGTCCTAACTTTGCTCTTATGTTCATGTTATCTCCTATCACACTAAAAATGTTCGTTTCAAATGATCTTCTACATATTTTATTGCTCGTTTTAAAAATTCTACATCGTCATCAAATCCACCTAAAGCTCTATTGCATTTATGACACAACCAACCTCTAAATGTATCTGTATCATGACAATGATCTAGTACCCAAGATCCGTTTTTGGTATTACCTCTACCCTTAACGTGTTTAGCATCCCCATTACAAATAGGGCATATATATTTTCCTTGAGGCATACCGTGTATTTTCTTTAATCTTGTTCTAATATGATAAAGTTTATTATTACAGTCTCTACATTCTGCTCTAAGAAAGTTTGCTCCAGAGTGTCTACCAAAGCTAGTAAGTGGGAGGTAAGTATCACATTTACTGCAAACCTTACCTTCCCCTGCCCCTAGATCTTCATTTTCGTAACAGTCTTCTTCAAATAGACTATACTGCATTTCTATTAATCCTTTTGAGATTAATAAAATATCCTTTGTTGTATCCACGTTCCCACTCTTTATATCGAGAAGTTCCGTAAACATAAGGGTTAATGAAATTCTCTTGGAACCCCACTATACCCTCCTTATATATTTTCTTTAGAGGATAAAAATCTCCACTAAAGAATCTTTTTCTTTTAAACGCCACAAACACCTCCTGAGTTAGTGATTTCGCAAATGTCATGTGTCTCAACGTGTTCATCAAACTCTGTTCCTAGTTTATCAACAGCTTCTGAATAAGGTACTACTGAAAGTGGTTGACCACCTCTGCACCCATCAGGGTATGCTGTAAATCCTCGTAACCTATGAGCATAGGAAGCTAGAGTATCAGAAAAGTTTTTTACTGTATCTTCATTATTATTCTTAGATCCCCAAGCAGGTAGATTAATTGTAGAACTAATAGACATATCTACATAGTCTTGTACATCAGCTTGGAATTTAATCCTTCTCTCATAATCTTCTGCTAGATCTAGTGCAGATTCAATACTCTCTGGATCTACACCGTAAAGATCTATTAACTCTTGTGCTGCTGAGTCTACAACGTATTGATATTTCCAACGAGTACCACCAGTTAGATACCTACGTTTGTATGCTACAGCGAATATAGGTTCTATCCCAGAAGAAGTACCACTAAGAATACTAATAGACCCAGTTGGAGCAATAGCACGGTTTGCCACTGGCCTAGATACGGATAATTCATCTGCAAATTCTCTAGAAATTTTGTCGCTGATTCCTTTATACACAGATAACCATCTGTGAAGATTTGTGGTAACTTCATATTTCTCTCCCTGTTTAATTAACCACTCATGCATACCCATTAGGCCAAGCCCCAACCTTCTGTTTTTCTCTCGCACTTGATAAACTTTCTGGTAGGGTAACTCGGCCCTTAGAGTACCACAAATTAAAAATTTAGTAGCTAGTTCTACTACATGGGCCAATTCCCATATCGACTCAATACGCCCAAGGTTGATACTGCCCAAATTGCAAACATCACTGTCATCAGAGCTACATACTTCAGTACAGGCGTTTCGTAAAGTTTCATTTTCGTTCTCCATAAAGTTAAAGCTAAATCCTGGCTCAGCAGAACGAAGTGCCTGTTTGACATTACTCAAGAACACTTCACCAACATCACCAGTGTTCCAGTAATTTACAAGCCAATCTGTATCATAGTTTACACTTATGTTAGTCATATCAAGAGGGGCGCGAAAGTTAAAGTCTTGCTCTTTGATTTGTTTAAATGTAAAACCTGTAGTACCTACTGGCATTGTATCCCAATCCTTTGCCGTTAAAAAGCTAGGGATATCATTATGCTTCCAGTTTAAGGAAGCGTACATTGCAGATCTACGAGATCCACCCTGCATCACATTGGCTCCAATAGAATTAATCATCTGCATCTTAGGAATAGGACCAGATGCTAATCCACCAGAGCCTCCAAGAGAACGTCCTGATTCTCTGTAAGTAGAATAGTCAATGCCTATACCACCACCAGTCATCAAACATGACTCAGCTTTCCAACTAAGGTTAGCCCAGTCTTCTCTTGTATCTTCTTCTGCTGACAATAGAAAGCAGTTATTATAAAATCTTTTATCTCTTCCTGCATAATATAAGTATCTACCACCAGGAACAAACTTGAGATCTGTTATATATGCTTGTAGTTGCTTACGTTCTTCTTTACGCATCAGAGCTTCTTCACCTGAACGTAAATTACCACATACATCTTCTACAAGCACTCTAGACAATTGCTCCCAAGTATCACAACCTGTATGAGAATACTTTAAATTAAAGATGTCTTCTGAAAATTTAGAACGAAACATTGGGTTCATGTTAGATTTAAAACTACTCATTTGTTATTTCTACCTCTTCAATAATAATTTCAAAACCCTCAAAGTAATCTTCAAGAACTGTTTTAACATCTTTAGGTAAGGTCTGAAGAAGACCGTCAACTCCATCTACAGGAACATAATGACTATCTTCTTCTACCTTTACCTTCGCAGTTAAAGTTAAGTTAAACATTACAACCTAAAAGAACGATGCAATACAGTAGCCCTACTAAAACCACTATCTATTCTTGCTTGAGATAGTTTCTTAGCTGCCTCAACCATACTCTTTTCTGCATCTTTATAAACTACTTGAGCAGCTTCGTATGCATCTTGAGCATCGTATACATCTTTATACTTTAATTGGTTTAACTCTTGTTGTTTTGCCTTGATATCTTCTTCAAGTTCTTTAATTAGACTAGCTTCCATAGTTTACTCCTTTCTCAATTAAATCCGACAAGTCGGGTTGTTTATGGTTAGCAGGTTTAACTAACTTACCATCTTCTCTAAAATGACCTTCTTTTACTTTGGTCATATTATTATGATGTACTCTTAAAAATGCTTCTGGTAAAAACTTTAACTCCTTATACCGTGAAGCAAAACCAAATACAACATATAATAAGTCACACATTTCTTTCATAAGTTTTTCTGGATTAACTTTATCAGCATCAATTTCATCAACAAGTTCTTCAAACTCCTCTTCAATCAATCCCTGACACAGATCAAGTCGATCAAAGTTTTCTTTACTTATTTCTGTTAAAGTATTTCCTCTATTTTGGAGAGGAACTTTATCATAAATTGCTGCATTTGTCAAGCGTTTTGTTACCTCATCTTGAAATTCTTCTAGGCAACCTAGATAATCTGCCTGTAGTTCTAAAGGAATCATACCTCCTGTAGTAAGTTTATCCTCTACACCCTCATGAAGTATATAACCATTTAAACCTTCTGTAAGTGATGTCATATTATTTCTCCCTCTTTTTATTTTTTCTTCCTCTTGCTTGATCTAGCAAAGCCTGTATTTCTGGCATAGGTTCATAAGGAGTTACCTCGTTTATCAACTTATCTAAATACCATTTAGCTTTTTGTAAATCTTCTATAGGTTTACCCTTATAATCAAAACGCCATAAATACTTTATTATATTTCCTTTTAAATAGTCTTTGAAATTATCTCCTGTAGTAGCTTTAATTGCATCAATACACTCTACACCATGTTGATTATAGTGTGGAGGATGGTTTACCATATCTTTCATATTATCTCCTAATGTTTTGTTGGTGGTAGTTTAGTATTTAAATAAATAACATTACCTTTTACTTCTATTTCATTAGGTTCTACAGCTTCCTCTACTGCATGACCTATTATATCTTGAACCATTTCCATTACAGCAGAACCTATATCCTTTATCATTTCATGTTGTGTACTATCTTTAACGCTTGGTGATGCAAAATCACCACAAGTTATCTGTATTTCTACACCATCATGAGTAACTAGTATCATAAGACTACAATCGGGTATATTAGCGATATGATTTATTTTTTGTTTATCTGACATGACATCTCCAAAAAGTCTTTAGCGTAAACAAGTGCTAGTGGTTCTTTGCGATTAGCTTTGATGATCACTAACGGTTTAGTATTCTTTGTAACATGACTTTCAGCTTGAGACATAATATCATATACAGCAAACTTTGCTCTAGATTTACACTCGACAGCCCAAGGCCATTTCTTTCTGGCTAGAGGGGATAAACTAATATCAGGGCCATTCACACCCATCGGAGTAGATTTAATATCATCATCTTCTACACCTTTTAATTTAGATAATAGTATATCCCTTACCCATTGTTGTAATAACCTTCCTTTATTTTTAGCTGATGCGGGTTTCATATCTGTTAGCCATTTGCGTATAGTACTCATAGTTACCTGCTTTAGATACAGGGTTTTTAACATACTTTAAACCCTTCCAACATGAGAACTTATAGTCACAAAACGTACATGGCATCTGTAATTTACGATTACCAGTAGATTTCTTATAATAAGTTTCCAAAGTATCGTCATAAAGCCTCTCAAAATGAGCCTCTTCAGTAGTTTTAGAGATTTGTAGTGCTTTTTGTTCAATTAAATCAATGTAGTAGTCTTGATCTTCAGGATCAGCCTCAATTACCTTCATCTGACCTGTACCTTTATTAACTACTATCCAACCTCCTGCTTTTACACCCTCTGCTTTGGCATAACCAAACAACTGACAGCAATAACCAAAGTCATCTTGCCTTTTTAGTTGTTCGTAGGAAGCAAATCGTTTGTCATAAGACCATGAACTTGCACTTTTAATATCCCATACACTTTTATCCTCTAATTGTATAACTAAATCTAATTCACCATACATATCACCTGACTTAGTTGGAAGTTTAACCTTTTTATTCATATCAGTAATTTTTATACCTGCTGATAACAATAAAGCAACAGCTAGAACTTCAGTCATATCACCATAAGCCATCATGATCTTGAAGTGATCTGGCTTTGGTGCTTCTTTCCAACCAAGTTTAGATGCCTGTAGCTGACACATAGGTTTACCAATCTGAGACATAGACGGTAAACCATTACTACTACCTAGCTTCTTGTAGTTAAACCTAGATAACTTCTCGTTGAACATTTGACTAGCTTCATAGATGACACTACGAGGAATCTCTGGAGTTCCTGCAAGAAACAGATCTAGTTTAGATTGAAGATCAATCATCAGAAGGAGTTATATCAATAAATTCAGAACCAACATTAGAACCACCTATGTTTTCTCTCATTCGTTCTGTTACAGAATCATTCTCTTTCTTGATGACTTCTTGAAATACTGCTAGAGTATCCTTGTCATCCTGACTGATGTCAATTTTATCATCCAACAAAGGCTTGTACTTTAACACAAACCACTGATTAGATCCTCGCTTCTCAACACCATAAGAGAGTTCTAGATTGTAGTTGAAGTGTTGCCTATTCTGTTTAGCAAGTTCTCCTACAACCTTACCAATCTCATAGAAGTTAGATGGGCCAAGACGCATACGAAATGGTACAGGATCAAACTCAACTGGATCAGAACCTGCCTTGACTGCATCAGTCATGGTCATCATACCAAACAAATGTCTATACAATTTAACCTTACTGGCTCTTGCATAGGCAACTGGATCTTCTGCCTTTAACTTCTCACGTTGTCTGGAAGGTATCCAACCACACTTGTTACCACCTTGCCAATCCAACGCCTTGTCACCAAACCTAACAAAGTGCTGAGACATATTAGTATACTCTTCCTCATCACTATCGAATACAGAAGTCTGCATAGTAGTAGCAAACACTCGTACCGATACGTTCTTACCAAACACTGTACTGTGATCAGGATGCTCCAATCGTATCGATGGAACAGGCACACTAGCCATATCATCCCCAAAGAATGCATCCCTGTTTATAGATGCTCTTGGAATTACTGGCCCTGTATCTTCTGGAACAACAAACAAATCTGTTGATTCCGTAAAGTCTAATTCAACTAATGACATACTATTCTCCTTTCAAAGTAGACTGATTGTATAACATATACTTTCGTAATTGTCAAGCACAATCTTGCTGTTCCATCCAGTTTTTTCCAATAGACATTTCAACTTCCAAAGGAATAAATTTATCTAAACCGAACCGCTTCTCAGCTTCATCTTGTGCTTTGACTAAACATATACTGGCAACCTGTTTGACTTCTTCAATCTCATCAGGATGACAATCTACTACAACAGAATCGTGTACCGTATTGATAACTAGGCTTTTTAAATTACGTTCTCTTAGCTGTTTGTGTAACATAATTACGCCAAGAGGAACTATATCAGCAGTAGCTACCGACTGAACAGGGTAATTGACTATCTGTGTCTTAACAGATGCTTTCCCTTGCTTAGTACGATATACATTAGGGAACTTAAACTGCCTACCTGTAGCAGTAGTAATAGTTTCATTTTGAATAGCTTCATCTTGCAGTCTTTCATGCCAGTTAAATACTCCTGAGTACTTTCCAAAGAACTCTTGGAAGTATACTCTTTGTGCGAATGTACCCTGCGTTCCTCCGTAAAGAGGTCTGAACGTAGATGCCTTGGCAGCCCCTCTATCTGTTGGTTCACCGTTTTCAGTGAGTACTTTTGCCGTGTAAGAATGGACATCGAACCCCTCCTCTACTTCCTTTTTAATTGTCTCATCCTTGGCTAGGATACCTGCTATCCTAAACTCTAGCTGAGAATAATCTACTTCAAGCAACTGTCCATCCTCAAACCTACTCACAAACGCTTTTCTAACAGGAAACAACTTTCCTTTGGGCATATTCTGTAAATTAGGGTTACTACTACTCAATCTACCTGTAGCAGTAGTACACTGATTAAAGTTGGCATGAAGTATATTATCTGTACT
>TARA_R100000655_G_scaffold56952_5_pt1 | contig 10278 bp, 20 predicted proteins | sample TARA_R100000655 | Tara Oceans TARA_R100000655 (sample SAMEA2622497) | marine metagenome | biome: marine biome (ENVO:00000447); feature: deep chlorophyll maximum layer (ENVO:xxxxxxxx); material: "saline water (ENVO:00002010), including plankton (ENVO:xxxxxxxx)" | depth 90 m
CTAAACTGTCTAGTGTATTGCTTTCATAATAATATAACTCAAACAATTTCTTATCGTACCAGTGGCAATTATCTAGCACCTTGTCAATGCTTTCTAGTTTCTCCCACATGCCTTTTGTTTTATCTTCTGGCATATTTTCAACACTCTTATTATTATAATAATTATCTTGGCTATAATGTAAGTTAGCAGTTTTAGTAGTAACAAAACAAGTGCTGTCAATATGTGTATAGTATTTTTTGTATTTATAATAATATGGGCTAGTTTTACTTGTTAAACTTCTATTTAATATTATTGTCCCAAACTTAATTACACCAGTTAAACCATCATTTGTATAAATCTTTTTAAGTAGGTCTTGGTTCATTTGTAAAAAGTACAAGTATAATTCTTGTACACTTTCATCTATTTCGTTTACATCATTTGTATTCCTACTAGCTATCTTTTTAAACTTGCCATGTAATTTTGATATTTCTATATATATATCATTCATCTATAACAGGTTCTAGGTTTTCTATCTTATCAACCGTTTGCTCTAAAATTTCTTGTAATACTACTTTGTAGGCATTTATAACAGCCCTTTTACTTTTGGTTTCTATGCCAGCAAAATAGCCTTGTGTCATAACAGTTACATTAATTGGTATTATCATAAGCCAATCCCAATAATTGTTTTCTTTAGCACCTTTGCCATAATTGTTATGGTATTGTATAATTGTATTTAGTACCTCATTATATGTTTTATATTTTGTAGGGGTGCTAACTTCTTTTACAAAATCATCACATATAGTTAGGTAGTGCTTTATAATTTGTTTATGCTGTTCGTTGGCATAAATTGGTTTTGTCATACGACAAAGTTAAAAAAAAAGTTACTCAATCCCCAATTCTAATTTCAAGTTTTTAACAAAGGTTTTGTAATAACCTATCTCAGTTTCATAATCTACCCTAGTCATTTTAACAGTTGAACGTGATAAAATAAATAAATCTTGTGATGTGCTTTTACCATACTTAGCATCTAAATTATTACCAAAGGCCCATTGGCGGCCCTGTTCGAACATGTTGCATTTAACACATTGGACTTGGCAATTATGTTCATTCCACCTTGTTGCTGTATGCCTTCGTGATTGGAAGTGTCCGCATTGTAATTTTTTATAATGGTCTTGCTTTCCACATGTAAAACACTCAGTGATACCCCCATTGCTAGCATTTCTTAACCTAATGTATAAACTAAACCACTTATCTAGTTCTTTTCTTAATTTGCTTATGCTTTTATTCATTGTTTACTTTTGAAAAGGGGGAAACGTAAAATCCACAAAGTATAACCGCTCATTGTTATAAGTTTCAATTACAACCCCCTTTTGTTAATATTCATCGTAACCACCTAGTGTATACGGCCTTGTACTTTTTACGATACTACAGCTTTTAAAAAGGTTCATTTCTTTATTAGGTTCAGTATAAACATATTTGGCTAATGTAACAGTTTTACCAAACCTAGTTTTCCTATGTATAGGTATACTATCTATCCTATAACCATTTTTTCTATGGTTAAATATAATACCTGACAACCTTGTAGCCCCGTATTCTTTTATAGCTTCATAACTAGTTATGTGGCCATACATTTTTAGATGCCATAATACAGCATCTGATTGACTTTTAACCTGTTTTTCTGTAATAAGTATTTTTTTCATTTCCTTTTATTTTTAAATTTATAAATTAAATAGCTTACAAATGGTGTCCCAAATATAACTGACAATATACTTGGGTGGGGTTCACCACATAAGCCAGTTATATGCTTTAAAAATTCTATCACTTTAATAGCTTTTGTTTGTCTTGGTAATACAAAACTCTATCAGCTGGTTTACCTAAGGTGTTAACTTCATAGTATGCGTTATCTATTACCTTTTTATGTACATGTAACCATTTATAAAAATACCAGATACTTATAAAAGGTTTTTCTTTATAGTTTCTAGTACCCTCATAAAATGCGTCAGCAACTTGGTTTATAGTTAAATTTTTGAAATCTTTTTTTAAACTAGCTGCAAATATTTTAGATAGTGTAGCCATTGATTTACCATCTGTTTTGTGTTGCAACTCAATTACAGCTTTAGCTATAATATCATAAACTTGTTTTGTAAGGTTGCTTAATGTTTCTTGTTCTATTGTTTTCATAAATATTCTTTTCCTTTTAAGTATTCATTCAACTGGGTGTCTATTTTACTCATAGTTGCTTTTTTGGTTGGGTTGGTTTTAGCCCTTCTTTCCCAAGTCCTTACAGCTGCCTTCCAATCTTTCATCTTGCTTTTACCTATAAGCCAACCCTTACTTTCATAATGGTCACAAAATGTTTCGGCATCTACATTATTTTTACGCTCATTACAATAACTTTTAACCTCACTTAAAGTTGGCTTTTTAAAGTATTTATTTTTAATTTTTATTTCTTTATTATTATTAATAGTTGTTAAGTTTGTTGATGACAAGTTGTTAAGTAACTTAATGACTTGTTGTTCATTTATTTTAAAATATTGTTTAGCAGGTATACCTTTACGTTTAACCTGTATTAAGTTATTGTCTATCAATACTTTAATTGCTTTGCGTTGTTGATAAGGTGTAAGTGTTGTATCTTTTTGAATGTTACTTTCAGTATTAAAAAACCAACCATTTTCCATACCGTTAGATATAAAATATTCTTCTTTACTAATTAAATCTGCTAGCAGCGCCGCCCCTTTTAAACCAACTATATAAGCTATGTTTTTATTTATTATAAGAAAGGCGGTACTACTTAACAAATTTTTCATTTAATGTTTTCCCATTTTAGTTTACAATTATAACCCTCAATAGCTTTTTTGATATTATCATAGTCATCGCTAAAAGAATAATAATCAGAATAAATATCACATTTAATTTTGCCAGATGTTAAAGTAAAAATAATTTCTGGCTTTTTACTATTCTTAACACCAAAAGTTTTTAGATGCCTTATTAACCATACTTTTTCTAAAAATACCTTTTCGTTTGGTTTAAAATTTTGTACACTTAAAAGTGCTTTAGTATAGTTCTTAGCATACTTTATACATGAATCAAAACTACTTTCATGTATTTTAGTATAATAATAAGTCGCTGTTCTATCCATGTTTAGCAAACTAGCTATAGTTTCTCTTTTAATACCTTTGTTATAACTTATAACAGTACATATTTTACGGCCTAAGCAAATGTCAGGTTTTCTGCTTTTGCTTTTTAATATATCTTCTGGCAACCCTAAAGCTGTAGTAGTAGCGTTACTTATTTTTTTAAATATTTCTATATCTTTCATTTTTAAAATGGTAAATCACCTTCAGTTTCAGGTTCTTGGTGTACTTGCGCATTTCGGTTATTAAACCTAAAAGCCTGTATAGTTGTAAAGTACCTACCTTTCCACTCCCTACTACCTACAAAACAATCTAGGTCAACAGTATCACCTTCAGAAAACTTACTTAACTTATTTATTTTTTCCGATCCAAAAGCTTCAATACAAACTACTGGGTTATGTTCTTGGTTTTGTTCTATTAAAAATAGTTGCTTTTGCCATTGGTTACCAGCTTTTGATGTGCCTTGTTCAAGTGGTAAAATTTTTGTTATCGTTCCGTGTATCTGTATCATGTTATTTTTTCTTTTTAGTTTTAGTATTCTTTTTAATTATTTCTACATTGCTCTTTTCCATCTTACAAGTAAACCCATCTAGTGTAGATAGTATTACATAATCCACACCGTTCTTTTCATATTCTTTTACAATATGTAATTGGTTTTTAAATTGTTGTAACATTTCTTTATCCCTAAAATGGTTGTTACCTATTTTAGAAAAGTCAATAATTTTAGCGTTTTTCATAATTTAATTGTTTTTAATTTTCCAGTTAATATAATTAGTTAAAGTTTCACCATCAAAGATAAGTTTACCTTTTTCTGGTATGTAAGGGTATTCCTTACCGTTTGTATGTTTTTGTGTTTTAAGTGTTTGTATAGGTAACCTATATAAAAACCTACCTATACCCCATGATACGCAGGCCCTTTTAAAAGCATCAGATACATGCCCTTTTTCTTTTTCAACGTTACTTTCGCTACCAGTATCTGATTTCCATACCCACTCATTAAGTTCTTTATTGTATATACCAACCTTGCAGAATAATAACCCGCATTGTTCATAGTATACTGTCTGCCAGTTACCTTGGCCTACAACCTCATCAAGTAGGTCTTGGCAGTCCCTAGCATCAATATAAGCTACACATGTAGCCTTTCCAAACCTTATACTTTGTACCCGCCACTTATAAGGCAGTACTTTGTTTAAATCATTTAATTTCATATCTTTCATTTTTTTGGTAAATATATTATTTATTTTTTATATGCTTTATCACTTGTTCTTTTATGTAAGATACAGTATCAGTATCAATCCATTCTAAAAAATTATAAGCATCAAAACATACAGTAAAATCTTTACCACACTCATCAGTACCCCTTAGGTAAACTTCACCATCACAGCATTGAAAAGTATTAATATCATTCATTCTTTTTAATATTTCTTGTTCTTTTTCCATTATTATGCATTTAAAATTAGACATTCTTTTTTCTCATTATACAGTTGTAACCATTCAGGTTTTGTATCAATAGCAAAGCTATCTCTTAATTGCCACCCATGGTTTCGCAACATGTATCTAAACTTATCTCCTATTTGTTCTTTAGTACCTACCACTACAACACACCCACCTGAATTTTTATAATCAACACATTTAGTATCAGTATTATAATCATAAACAGATACAGCATCATAGCAGCCTTTAAGTACCCAGTATTCGCTTAGTAATTCCATTGTATATATAATAATAGTGAACACATAAAAGCAATACACATAACCCCACATAAGACATAAAATTGTAAATCTGTAATAGGTTCTTTTTTCTTTTCATGCTTCCAAATATACCTTACAACTTCATAGTCATCATTTGAGTTAATATATTTACCCCTTGCATTTTTAGTATGCATAAACTTAGAGTAGTCATCACTCCCCATAATAAAAGTATAACCGTGAACTTTATGTTTATACTCAACTACATAATTTAAATTTTCCATTTTTTTATATTTAAGTTATATATCATAATTTAAGTTTAAGTCAGTTGCCAGATATATTTAAAGCTGACTGCTATTTTTGTGATAGCTCACCTTTTCGGTCTTATGGTGGGGTGTTACTTTTTATTTAACGCTTTTCAAATTAGCTTACCACCTGCCTACTTTGAACACTACAAAGGTAATAAAAAAAATAATAACTAACAAAATAATTTACAAAGTTATTAACAAAGTATGTGTTAGTAAAGTATAAAACCTCTTATAAAGGCTTTAATTATATGTGTAGTATGTAGGTATTAAAAAGCTTAAAAAGTTCGTTAAAAGCTATTATAATCAGTATAAGACAGTATAAAACTGATACAACTGATACAGTAATTAAAAGAATATTACCAAAAACTCTCACCAGTAAAAAAGAAATATAATATATACATTATAGTTCCATCAATAAATTAATAGGTGTTTTACCATTGTTCATCACTATGCCGACACCAACAGCTGGCCTTTTACCATACTTAGCATAAGACATAGCATAAGCTTTATGGTTGATACCGCACCCGACTTGCATACCAAAGACCCTAAATTTTTTACCGACATAGTGTTCGCAATAAGCTTGCGTATGAAGGTGTCCCTGTACGGTATTCATCATATCAGCACGACACTTAGTTCTGGCAGTCCCACCCTCACCATGTATGTATTGTACGTTGTCTTTTTCGTAACGTTCAACAAAGTTCCACTCAGGCACTTCTAAAACATCTTTATAAGATTTAATCCATTTACTTGGTATTGCAGAAGTTTGGGCCTTCCTCATAATAATCCTGTCATGATTGCCAATTATTACAGTAGCTACTGGGAAGGCATTGCGCCAGCGTTGTATACGTTCAACAGCCAGTTGTAACTCATCAAGGCCACCCATACCATCAGCTGAAGTTTCATGATAACTAGAATAATGGTTGTCAATGATGTCACCGATAAAAACTACCTCTGTACACATGTATTCATAGTACTTATCTATACAGAAGTTAAGATAACTATCAAGGCAGAAAGGTTCATGCAAATCGCCGATAACCAAGACATTTCGGTTATCAGCGTTCCGCATTTTTTCTAAAGCATCTATTTCATGCTTTTTTAATCTATAGCGCTTATTTGGATTCCTTTCCAAAGTCTGCAGCTGATTGTCCTAATAACATAGCTAAAAGAGAATACCATATCTTAGATACAGCTTCTTCATCAGCCCCTAAAAAGTTTGCAACCATAGGTATGACAATAGATGATATACCTAACCATACCTTTTTTGATTTAAGTAATTGCGTTAAAATAAATTTCATAATAAATTAATTTAGTTAATATTCAAAGTTAATGCTCAATAGAGCCAAATCACATCTTCATCTTTATTTTTATCAACATCTGCATGTATAAAAGTCTTCCCTATACCAAACCTGTTTACACCTACTACCATTAAAGCATTGATAATCAAGTACCTTTCTCTACTGCCTTTGTATGCAATATCAACAGCTAAACCTTTTTTGTGGCTTGAACCTACCCTACCACCTATTTTTGTATTATGGGCTGCTGTCCTATACCCTGAGTTTATTTTAAAAGGTATACCAGCAATACCACGGGCAGTATCTAACCTCCTTAGGAAATCTTTTTGCATTCTATACCCAGACCCAACTTCATCAGGGCTATCAAATTCAGAAACATTAAAATAAATTAAGTCCAAACTAGAGGTAGTATAGTTTATATATTTTGCACCCCTTAACTTCATGAACAAATTCTTTACGAACGTTAATATCATTTTCATTTGTTTTTTTATACTTAGGGTTTTTTGAGTTGAGCTTTCTTCGTTTAGGCATCTTTGTTAAATTTAAAGAACTTATATATTGTAAAGGCAATCGCTAATATCAGTGAAACGAATGTTAAGATTTCATTACATTCAGTGATACTAAAACCTATTGCGGTACTATTTGCTACAGCTACTTGTACTGTATCTCTTACTTTTTCCATTGCTATTATTTTTATCTAAGTATGATTTCAACTTAGTTATGTTATTTTTTTTAGGTTTATAATGTTTCTTCATTATGAATAATCAGATGCATTTAAAAAGTTTCTCAAAGTAAGCTCAGTACCCTGCCTTGGCTTTTCAAGGTTCATGCCATTGTAATATGCATTCGGGTCAGGGTCAACATCAGCCCCAGTATTCGTATTGTATTCTGGGAAAAAGCTTATATTTTGCCTTACATAGTCTATCATTCTTTCAGTATAATATTCTGCAGTATTCCTAATTTCTTCCCTTAGGTGTTGGCTTTCTTCAGTTGTTAAGCTTACACCAGTTTCTGAAGTCTTAGAATAAATATTCCCGTTCTCTACTTTAAACCTGAGGAATGGGACAGCATGATAAAAAGCCCAGTTAGGGAGCATGTCACCTATATAATCATCAACTAGGGTTTTGTAGTTTTCATTACCTACATTACCTAGAGTACCATTCTTAACTAAATCTTTTAATTTGTCGGTTAATTTTGTACCTAGTTTAGATTCTACATAAATTTTTTGTGCCTGCCTAACATAAGGAAGTAATATCTCAGTATCTAAATTTTGTGAGATAGCTGTACTCTCTTTTAATTTTTGTTCGCTTATTAGTAATATATATGCCATAACTTATCTGGGGTTTATGTATCCGTGGTTTTTCATTCTTTTAGGTGGCTTAGCAACTAAGTTATCATTCTTTTGTGCTGTAAAGCCTTCGTTTTTTGCTTGCGTATAACCAATATATTCTTGGTCTTGTACGTTATCAGGGTAGTAAACATTACCATCTTGGCTAGGTGGTGCTTTATAGATGCGCCTTAACCAAAAATGCTGACATTGTGGCCCTCCTTTGTAGAACCAGATTGAGTACCTATTAGCACCATAAGGCCCAAAACCTGGATTAACAGCCATATTACCCATTTTTAGTATATCTTCTTTACGGTATATTTTTTTAGCTTCCATCATTTTAGAGCAAAAGTCCCTAGTAGTACCAGTTTTGTTTTTTAAAAAGTTATCATTAGTATAAACATACCTAACCTTATAAAACTCAGTGCCACTTTTATTTAACCCATCTTGACTACTCCTTGCGTTTGGGTTTGCCCTACCTGTACTGGTAGCTAGTTCTAGTTTTTCGTTAGCTATATTGTTTATTACTTTTTCATAGTCAAAGTCTTGGTGTTCACCATCAACAACCTCTTCACTTATTAACTCCCAGTCAGCTGGTATATCTTCCATGCTAGCTAAGAAAGTATCAAGTTCAGTTTCTTTTATTTGCTCATGGTTTTCACATGGCATGTAGTAGGTCTTACCATCTTGGGTATGTTCATGATGACCGCTACACCCAATTTTTTTAGCTTCAGCTTCAGCTTCCTCCATAGTATCAAATAAAGGCAATTCTTTGCCATCAGTTATCATACTACCTACTTTAGCTAAATCTTCTTTTACTACCACCTCTTCATCTAATGGTGGCAACCCAAGTTCCTCTCTTATTTCATCTTGTGTCATTACTGCCATTAAATCTTGGTTAGTAAACCTAGTTGTTATAGGCTTTAACTGTACAAAGTTTACAGGCATATCCATGTTATTAACTTGGAATATTTTTCTTAACTCTTTAACTATGTGGTCTTGGAATGGTTTTACAACTGTATTAAGGTAAAAATTCGCAGCGCTATTAATCTCGTCAGCATTATTACCTAAACCTGTATCACTTTTAATACCCATAAGCATCGGGGAAGTCACACGGTGACCTGTCAAGATATTCTGTACAAGTAACTCTTGTAAGGCTAGATATTGCTTATCTAAATCAGCTGTATTTAAAGGCATCAATTCTGGCGCTCTACTCTTATCATCTGAAAACGTCAGAACAAATCGACCAGCTGATTTACTACCAGTAAACTTTTCTTTTAAGCTTTCTTCTATTTGGTATCTCTCTTCAGCTGTTGGGACACCATTATTGAACGATATCATGTAAGACCCAGAGAAAGAATTAGCTACATTATTTAAGTGGAATTCTGCAATCTTCTGGTCACACAAAGCCCAGTTATTTGATGCGACATAATCAGGGGTGTGGTAAACATTCATGTTAGGGCTATACAACCCACTATACATTAACTGGTTAGGTGATGTTCTATCATTAACATTAAAGGCTGGTATTCTTATAGGTTTATTATGCCTAGTATTAGCCCAATCAGATGATAAATAATAAGCCCTTACTTTTCCAAACTCATCTGGTCGCTCGGCCCTAACCTTTTCTACAGGGACATGGTAGATTTCAGCGATTTCAGTTCTATCTTTAGTCCAAACGATATTTAAGGCAAAAGCCCCTTGTAGCTTAAAATCAAAAGCTATTTTTTTTATTACTTCATGTAAGCTTTCATTACCATTTGCTCTATTAATAAAGTTTTCTAGTTTAACCCTAGCTTCAAGGTTTCTATCTTCTTCATCTTCAATTACTAAAGCTTCACCAGATATCATTTCAGCTGTAGCATTTATAATCGCTGCCTGTGTAGAGCTGTTATAATACAAATCTATCAAGAACTGCGGATATAGGTTAGCCCAGTTTTCAGTACCATAAGTAATATATTCTTTATTGCTTACTTCTTTTATTTCAGGTGCTGTACTTGTTTCTAAATTAATATTTACTATTTCTTTCATAATTATTATCTGTTAATCCATTCAGGTGTATGCATTATTGCAAGTATTTCCTGGTGGTTATATTGTTGTAAACCTACTAAAAAATCAGGTGTTTTACCATCAAATTTTAAAACTGTTTTTGTACCATCTATTGATAACCTTAATGTATCAGCATTATTTTCTAGCACTTCATTAAAGTTTACTGTATCTAAATTTGCTATTTCAAATATTACATATATCATTATGGTGCATCATTTATTATATCATTACTACCCATATTAGTCATAGTACCATCATTATCAAAAGAAGTTAGGTCATCTATTGTAGGGAATGAAGCAGTACCATTAGGGTCACCATTCCTCCAGTACCCTATTATGTTAGCTTCAGCTGCTAAGTTTGTAGGCTCACCATTATTATAATATGATATCATCTTACCACCACTTACTGTATCATCAAATAAAGCAACCTCATCTAATTTTATTTGTCCATAGTTTGCAGCTTGTCTAGCAAAGAACAAAGGTGCTGCTGTATTTACAGGGGCAG
>TARA_R100000655_G_scaffold59037_2_pt1 | contig 10258 bp, 1 predicted proteins | sample TARA_R100000655 | Tara Oceans TARA_R100000655 (sample SAMEA2622497) | marine metagenome | biome: marine biome (ENVO:00000447); feature: deep chlorophyll maximum layer (ENVO:xxxxxxxx); material: "saline water (ENVO:00002010), including plankton (ENVO:xxxxxxxx)" | depth 90 m
GACGTTGCAAAAATGAAACAATATTTACAAGAATCAGATTATATACAAAACTTACAATTAGGTCCAAACCCTAGCGAGTGGAAAGACCTAAGTGGTAACGACTTAAATTTACTAAGACAATAATAATATGTCAAAAAAAGCGTTTGAAAATTACAACCATTTAGAACAAATGGAAGGTTATAGAACACAAGGCTATACAGTATCTGGAACTGACTCTTCAGGTATTACTATAGGTTTTGGTGTTGATCTTAGCCAACCACCTTATAATACACCTGAGGGTTTGTTAAGTGCTGGTTTTGATCAGTCTTTTGTTGACAATGTAGTAGGTTTAGATATTTTAGGTAAAGACGTAGGTACGTTAAAATCAGAAGGTAAAGATCCAAATCAGTTGGCTTCTCAAGTTACTTTGCCTGATGATGAAGATACAAAAATTAATCAATTTAATATAGTAAAAAACAGTATATTAGAGAGAATAGAGCCATATAGAGAAACTATGGATCCTATTGCTCAAGAAAGCTTTGCTACTTTAACACATTGGGGTGGATCTGCTATGTCAAATGAAAATCGTAGCGCAATAGAAGATCCAAACAAGCTAGGCCCTTATCAAAGAAAAGCTTATGTTTTTGGTGTTATACAAGACGGTATTGACAATATAATATCTGATAAAGGTTATATAACTAATGACGAGTATCAAGCTGTTATTTTAAAAGGTCAAAATAGTATTTCAAACTTTAAAGATTTAAGCCCATTAAACACTCAAACTTTAAATAGGGAAATGTCATTTGTCTCTGATTCAACAGGCTTTGCTGTTAATCAAAATAATTATTTGCAAATATTAGAACCTAAACAAAAAGAAACTGTTGAAGGAATATCTGCAGATGAACCTACAATGGAAGAGCAAGCTGCAGAAATAGAAAGAAAAAAACAAAGAGAGTTTCAGCCAGAAACTGTAGATACTATACCAGTAAAGCCTTTGCCTGAAGCACAAGATCCTGAAATTAAAAAAGCTACAGAGCCAGAGATTGATGAAGAAACGCAAGAAAATATAACAAGAGGCAGCGAAGAAACAGAAGAAGAAAAAATAGAAATATTTACGCCTAGTCAACCTATTATTGATCCTGTTACAGGAGAAATAATAGAACAAGCAGGTAAAGGACCTACAAAACAAGATGTTGAAAAAAAGCCAAAAGAAGAAACTGTTGAGATAACTATTGGTGGCAAAAAATATAAAGTACCTAAAAGTGAAGCTACGCCTGTAGATACTGACCAAGTTAATGAAGACTTAGCCAAGTCTATGGCTTCTAAAATAAATGTAGCTAGCGTAGAAGAAGAAGAAATAAAAGTTGAGCAAGGGCAAGAGCAAGTAGGACCAACTGTTAAAAATTTAGAAAAGAAAGAAGCTATTGAAGAAAATAAAAAATATTCTCCAAGAGCTAATACTTATAAAGAAGACAGAGACTTTATAAACAACAACGAGTCTGATAGCGAAGACGATCAGCTTTATAACTTTAAAAAAGAAAGATATGAGCAGGCGTTAAGAGTAGCAGACCGTATAATGGGCGATGATCACGATTTTGGTGAAGACGCCGAGGCTATGCGTGAAGCTATTTTAGCTGTAATAAATCAAGATGAGTTTAATCAAGTTCAAGAAGAATACGCTAGAGGTTTTCCTGGTTTGTTTGGCTTTGAAGGCGATATATTAGACAATCAAGTTAGAGCTGCTATAATTTTTAGAGCTCAAAATTTACTTTTAGAACAAAGAAGTGAAGAGTTAAATAATCAAAATGATTTTCTTGAGTTAGATGAAAAAATTTTATCAAACAACAAGACAAATATAGAAGAAAGAATAAATGATAACAATTCTGCTGTAGAAGACTTACAACAAGAGTGGAAGCAAATTAAGCAAAACGGTTACTATGTTTACAGTGGTTATAAACAAACTTGGGTGCCTAACTTTAAAAACAAAGAGCAAGAAGAGCAATATAATGCTTGGGTAACAAGAACAGAAGCTGTAAACGAAGATAGACTTGCTATAAACGAAGATATTAAAAAGTTTGACAACAAAGCTAGTAAGTTTAAAGAAGAAAGAGATAAATTTGTTACAAACACAAATAATTTTTTTGAAAATATAGCTTTTAATCACGTAGAAGGAGTTTTTAATTCTGTTCATGATGGTATACAAATAACATACGATGATGAAGGTAGAGCTACTATAAGTAGTAAATTTAATGAAGCTATAAGAAATAAGTTTGACAATACTATAGTTTATGGTGGACCTACTGGCTTAATAGATTTGGGTAAAGCTTTTGATATTGTATCTACAACAATAAACTCATACGCTAAGTATAGAGTTTTAGAAAGAGCTTTAAGAAATAGAGTTGTTGTTGGTCTTGGTATTGGTACTGCTGCAGGCGCTTATATTACAGACGCTCTTAATATTAACCCTAATAGAGGTAAAGATCTTTTTACAGGAGAAACTTATTCCGCTCTTGATTTTGTAACAGATAAATACACGCAACTAGCTAACAAAAATATTTTACCGGTTTCTGAAAACGTGCCAAACCCTGTTTTTTCACCTGACGGTTTTTTAAAGTTTAACAACGACGCAGATCTTTATGGTGTTGGTAAATTTTTAGGAAACTCTTTAACTTACATGTACGCTTTAAGTAGTATTAGTAAAAACATGTTAACTAAAAGAAATGCGTTAATTAAAAGTGGTAAATTAAAACAAGTTACTGCTAAACAAATAAAGTACTGGAATAGAAAAGGCGCTTTAGGTTATAAGTCAAGCTTGTTTGGTATATATGACACTGGCTCAAAAGTAGCTTTTAATAGAAACTTTTTTAATAGTTTACATAAAAAATATAGATTTACACAAAAAGCAGCTGTTAATTTTAATCAAATAGGGGCTACAGCTCGTATGACTTACCTGTCAAATGTTGGAGAATTAAAAGCTCAAGGCGTTAGTAGTGAAATGGCTTTAATGGGCGCTTCGTTTATGAGTTTAGCAACAGGTATATCACAGTCTATAATGCCTGACTATTTATGGTTTACTACTCAAGCTGGTAGAACAGCTGTAAAAACATATGCTAGTTCTTTAAATAGTTTAGGTGTAAAAAGTTTAAGCTCTCAAGCTAGAATAGCTGGTGCAAAAGTTGCTGGTCAAACATTTTTAAAAAATACATTTAAAGAGCTTGGTGAAGAAATATTAGATTTTGCAGTTAATGACATTATACAACAATCTTTTGTTACTGGCAGATCTTCTGAGCTTTTAGAAATGCAAAAAATTAACGAAGTTGTAATGGGTACTTTAATGATGGTTAGTATACCTGGCGCGGCAAGAGGTAGAAAAAATTACCAAGCTATTAGAGACTATGTTGTTCAAGAAACTTATTATGATGGTGCTAAGCTTTACAAGTCCTTAGCTGAACGCATTCAACCTGTAGACACTGAAATAAAAAGACTTGAAAAAATAACAACACGTTCAAAAGAAGAAAACGAGTATTTAAAAGTATTAAAAAAAGAAAAAAACGCAGATCTAAAAGCTTTAAATGAAATAGGTAATATATTAGATGTTATAAAAGTTGCGCCTAAGTTTGTTACTACTGAAACAGTAGATTTAATGATAAAGAAAAATGATCTTATAAAAAAGAAAAAAGAAATAACTGATAAAAAAGATATTACATTACACAGTAGAGAAATACAAGAGTTAAACTCTCAAATTGAACAGTTAAACACAGAAATACAACAAACAGATTATTTTGCTAAAAAAGAACAAATAGGTAAAAAATTATTAGCAGATGGTTTTGCTTTAGCGCAAAAAGAAGGTGTAAGAACTATTGACATAGCAAAAGTACAAAACGAACAAGAGTTTCGTGATTTTAGAAACGTTGAAAACGCTTACAGAAGACAAGTTAATAAAACTATAGCTGAAGAGCAGAATAAAATAAAAGCTGATGAAAGTAACTATGATAAAAATGGAAACTTAAAAAAATCTGCAGAGAAAAAACTTCAACAGCTAGAAGGAAAAAAGTTAACAACAATACCAACTTACGGTGACTCAAAAAAAGAGTCAGAAGGTATAATATATTACGACGATGTTAGTGGTGATCACGTTATAGTTATTAACTCTGACAAAGCTATAGAGTCTGGAAATTTTGCAGTTGTACACCATGAATTATTTCACGGTATGTTAAGAAAAAGCATGATTAACAATCCAGAAATGATGACTAGATTAGCATATGTTTTAAGACAAGAATTAAAAAATAATCCAGGTTTAAGTAGATATATAATAAGCAAGTTTGGTAGTTATGCTAATGGAAACATAACAGCTAAAAACGCTGATGAGTTAATGGTAATAATGTCAGAAGCTTTATTATTAAGAAGAACAGCTGTTAGTAAAAACTTTTTAAATAGATTTGCTGATGTTATAAGAAGAGTTGGTAGAGAGTTTGGTGTTACAGTTAAAATTAAAGACGTAAGAGATTTAATTGCTTTTATAGAAGATTATAGTAGAGAAGCTAAAAGAGGTAGATTTAGTAAAGCTTTGAAAAAAGTTAAAGAACAAGGACTACAATCAACTGTAAAGTTAAAAGCTAAACAAAGAAAAAGTTTACAAAAAGAAACTAGAATAGGTGCTCTAATAGAAAGAGTGACAGGCGCTGTTAAAGGTATGAGCCAGTCTGTTTATACAAATGAAAAATTAATAGTAGATTTAGATTTAAGCGACAATACTCAAAAAATAGTTGCAAAAAACGCTGAAATAAGACAAAGAATACTAGATGAAGGTATTACAAAAAACGGTAAAATAGTAGCTTCACCTGCTTTACAAGACGAGCTTGTTGCTAATAACCTGCCATTAGCTGTTAATTTAGCTAAGTTTGCAGCAAACAATCCTAATATAGCACAGCTTGAAGAAGGTAAAAGAGTTAGTTTTGATCAGTTTTTATCTGGTTATTACGAAAACCTTGTTGATCTTGCTAGAACTTACGATGCCAGTGTAAATGAGTTTGGTCAATATTTAAACACGTTATTACCGCTTAGATACGGTCAAATATTAAGAGGTGAAACAGCTGGTCAAGTAGAAGGCACGGTTAGTATTGATGCTAAAGAAGCTAGACAAGTAGCAGATACAGAACAGGGTATGACAGAAAGATATAGTGATAGTGAAACTATAATGCCTGATGTAAACGTTGCTAACAGACTTGGTGGTACAGAGCTACAAGATCAAATAGAAGATCATTTTAACAAAGGTGTATCTATGATAATCAATGGTCCTGCTAAAGGTCAAACGCAAAAGCAGTGGTTAAAAGAGTTAACAGATCTTGGTTTTGCTGATTTAGACGGTACTTTGCCTGATTTAAGCAATATTGATTTTTCTCAAGTACAACCTTATGCTTTTCCTATTATAGCAGACTACTACGGTGTTGATCGTGATAAACTAGACTGGAGATTAAACAAAAAGAATAAAGATAAAGGTTTAATACCAAAAGGTAAAAAAGCTAGTTTTATGGCTAATTTACGTATTGATAGTAAAAAAGGTACTAACGAGCTACAAACTATACAAAGAAGAATACGTAGTAACCCAGAGCTTCATATAGTAGCTAGTTTACCAAAAGCTTTTGTAGGTACTAAAGAAAAGCCTATAAAATCTAATAAAGTTAGGCCATTGTTGTTAAAAAGCTTTTATAACAAAGGTGAAAAAATAAATAATGTAAATTTATTTTTTAGGTTTCCAGTTGTAGACACAAACGCATATCTTGAAAAAGTAGGCATAGTAGATAAAAAAGCTGATAGAAGCGATAGAAACACATCTGCTTTTGCTAACGCTGTTGTTTTTGAAGTTGCTAGAAAAGTTTCTGCGCAAGGCATAAAACAGGCTTTAGCTAAAAATGGTGATTTACACGATAAAGTTAGAGTTGGTTTAGATGATGGTATAAATAAGTTTTCAGAATCGTTGGCTTTTAAAGAAGCTAGTCTTGGTGATCAAAAAATAATATTAGCAGGTGTAAAACAAATGGAAGAAAGGCTATTAGCTTTAATAATAGACTTGCCTGGTGACGAAAACAACAAAGAGTTAAGAAAAGAAGTTAAAAAATTATTTAAACAAACTTTTGAAGATAAAATAAACAAATCGTTACAGATTAAATTAGCAGACTCACTACTTGGTAAAACAGGTATAGTTACTAAATACGGGACAATGATTAATAACTACGCCGTTAATAGAGGTTTTTTACCAGAGCTACGACAGTTTGTAAAAGAAGAGCTGCACTCTTATAATGAAACAAAAGATGTGTACGAGCTTTTAGGCTTGTATGGTGAAGGCGAAACAGATTTAACAAGACCTGACGCGTTTACTAAGCTTGACGTTGAAAGAGGTAGAGCTAATTTATTAAGAATAGCTCAAGATTTAATAGCTCAAGTTGAAAGTGGTAAGTTAGAAAAAAGAAAAGCTATAGCGTATATGCTAATGTTAAAAGGTATATATGGAAAAGCAAGTCGTATTGCAGATAAAGGTTTAGTTGGCGATGGCCTTGTCAGAGTAAAAGTAAATAATAGTGAGCTAGGTGGTTTTAGGGCTTCTGTAATTTCAAGCATAGGAGATTTTACAAAGCTAATTAACAGTGTTGATAATGGTTTTTTTGAGCTTAATTTATCAGAAACAAAATTAAAAGAAAAATATAACTTAACAATAACATCTGACCAAAGCTCTGAGGTAATAGAAAACTATTTACAAAATAACGAGATAACACAAGAGTTAAATGAACAAGCAGAATTAGCAAGAGATCTTACAAAGTATTTATTTATATGGAACTGGAACAAATACGGTTCAAAAGAAAATAAAAAAGATAAAATGATGTTTGCGCAGTTTCTATTTAACTTAGGTTCAAACATGAACTCACCGTCAAGAAAAGCTGCAAAAATATTTGGTATAGCTACAAATGTTATTAGCGAAAATAATAAAATTTTAATACCTGCAAATCAAATAAATAGATTAACTACATATGAACACGCTAAACCTCACCACGTTTTATTAAGCCAAATAACAGATGTTTTACAAAACAACGCTAAAAAAGACTGGGATAATTTAATAGACAAAGTGTTTGATGACTATGTTGTTAATATAATAAAAGGTAAAACTAAAGATAATGTTGATTTTGACGATTTGTTAAGCAGATCAGGTTTAAGCTCTAAAGTACAAAGAAGTTACGATACAGAGGCAGATATAAACAATGTTAATGAAGTTTTACAAACTTCTATAGGTAGACTATACAACGACATAACACACGGTGATAGTAGAACTTCTGCTATAAAAGTTGTTAATAAAGATTTTACTTTACATAACAAAATTATAGGTAAAGAGTTTGAAGCTAATGGTAAACCAAAAGTATCACAGTCATTATCATATCAAGAAGCAGCAAAAACAGCTAGAAGTATATCGTATAATGAAGAATTAAAAGGTATAAGCATATTAGACTTTGACGACACACTAGCTACAACAAACTCAAAAGTAAAATATACATCGCCTGATGGTACACAAGGTACTTTAAACGCTGAAGAGTACGCTAAAAATTATGTTAATTTATTAAATAGAGGTTATACTTTTGATTTTAGTGAGTTTAACGAAGTTGTTGAAGGTAAAGTTGGGCCTTTGTTTGATAAAGCTTTGAAGTTAGCTGAAAAGTATGGCACTGAAGATATGTTTATTTTAACAGCTAGACCGCCAGAAGCGCAAAGAGCTATATATGACTTTTTAAATAGTGTAGGTTTACACATACCTTACGACAACATAACAGGCTTAGCTAACTCTACTGCAGAAGCTAAAGCTCTTTGGATTACTAAAAAAGTAGAAGAAGGCTACAACGATATATACTTTGCAGATGATGCGTTACAAAACGTAAAAGAAGTAGAAAATGTGTTAAATCAATTAGACGTAAAATCTAAAGTACAGCAAGCTAAAGTTTCAAGAAGTGAAAAGTATGACGAGCAATTTAACGATATATTAGAAGAGCAATCCGGCGTATCTTCTGAAAAAAGATTTTCTGAAACAAAAGCTAGAAGAAGAGGTGCTGATAAAGGTAAATATAGATTTTTTATACCACCTTCTGCAGAAGATTTTTTAGGTTTAATATACAACTTTTTACCTAAAGGCGCTAAAGGTGAAAGAGCTTTAAAATTTTTTAAAGAAGCTTTGCTAGATCCTTTTGCTAACGCTATAACAGCTGTTAACAATGCTAGACAAGTTATGATGAGCGAGTATAACGAGCTAGTAAAAAGTACACCAGGAATACGTAAGAGATTAAATGAAAAAGTACTTGATGGTGATTTTACTGTAGAAGATGCTGTAAGAGTTTATCTTTGGGACAAAGCAGGTTTTAAAATACCAGGTTTATCAGAAACAGATAAAAAAGCTTTATTAAAAATAGTAAATCAAGACGAACAGTTAACTTCATTTGCTATGTCAGTAAGCAAAATATCAAGACAAAAAGAAGGTTATTTAGAGCCAGACGTTGAGTGGGAAGTTGATAATATTAAATATGATTTATTTCAAAAGTCTAATAGAATAAAAAGAGCTGACTTTTTAACAGAGTTTAAGAAAAACAGAGAAACAATATTTGGCAAGTGGGACGGTAGAAAACTTGTTGGTGCTAATATGAATAAAATAGAAGCTATATACGGCAAGCCTTTTAGACAAGCTTTAGAAGATATATTGTGGCGTATGGAAAACGGTACTAATAGAGGTTTTGGTGACAATAAAATGGTTAACGATTTTATGAACTGGTTAAACGGTTCTGTAGCGGCAACTATGTTTGTTAACATGCGATCTGCTTTACTGCAACAATTGTCTTTTGTTAACTTTATAAATTGGGAAGATAATAATATATTTGCAGCCTCAAAAGCTTTTGCTAATCAAACTCAGTTTTGGACAGACTTTACGTTTTTATTTAACTCTAACTTTTTAAAAGAACGTAGATCAGGCTTGCGCTCTGATTTAAATGCTTCTGAATTAGTAAATCACTTGTCAAAAAGTAGAAATAAAACAAAAGCAGCATTAAGATATTTATTGCAAAAAGGTTTTTTACCTACACAAATAGCTGATAGCTTTGCAATAGCAATAGGTGGCGCTAGTTTTTACAGAAACAGACGTAATAAGTATATAGCTGAAGGCATGACAGAAAAAGAAGCTGAGAAAAAAGCTTTTAAAGATTTTCAAGAAACAGCTGAAAGAACTCAGCAGTCTGCAAGAGCAGATATGATTTCACAAGAGCAAGCTTCTGTGTTAGGTAGATTAATATTAGCATTTCAAAACACGCCTATGCAGTATGCTAGGTTAACTAAAAGAGCCGCGCAAGATTTAATTAACGGTAGAGGTAGTATGAAGGCTAATTTATCAAAGATAATATATTACGGCTTTGTACAAAACTTAATATTTTATACTTTACAATCAGCTATGTTTGCGTTAATGTTTGAAGACGATGATGACGAAGAGTATATAAACCAAAAAGGCCAAAGAGTTTTAAATGGTATGTTAGATTCATTCTTACGTGGTACAGGCGTTGCCGGTGGTGTAGTATCAACGTTGAAAAATATGGCTTTAAGAGCTATGAGAGAGTCAGATAAAGGTAGTAGAGGTGATTATGCCTATGTACTTATAGAAGCTTTAAATTTATCGCCACCTGTTGGTATTAAAGCTAGAAAAATATACGCAGCAACACAAAGCTATAAATTTAATAGAAGAGAAATAGAAAACATGGGTTATTTAGATATTGATAATCCTACATATGAAGTAGCGACTTCAACTATAGAAGGTTTGTTTAACTTGCCTGTAGCTAGAGCTTATAATAAAATAAGAAATATAAGAGCAGCTTTAGACAAAGATAATGCTATTTGGCAAAGAATAGCTTTAGTGCTTGGCTGGAATACTTGGGATTTAGGTATAGAAAGAGCAAGGTTAACTAGAGGAGTAAAATATAGATCTACTATAAGTAAACAAAGAAATAAAAAAAGAAAAGGACTTTACAAATCAAACTTGCAATAAATGAAAAAAGTTTTGATACTTCTTTTATTAGTTTCATGTGCAAAAGAAGTTGATGATCTTGGCTTCAGAGTTTATACTATTCCTGCTGGTCAACATAGCTCTGGCACTTTTATAAACCATCCGGATAATTCAAAAATAAACTTTCAGTTTATATTAGATGAATCTGCTTATTATGAAACTGAAATACCAGAAAACCAAGATGATGTAAATAAAATATAC
>TARA_R100000655_G_scaffold42337_1_pt1 | contig 10256 bp, 1 predicted proteins | sample TARA_R100000655 | Tara Oceans TARA_R100000655 (sample SAMEA2622497) | marine metagenome | biome: marine biome (ENVO:00000447); feature: deep chlorophyll maximum layer (ENVO:xxxxxxxx); material: "saline water (ENVO:00002010), including plankton (ENVO:xxxxxxxx)" | depth 90 m
CCGAAGTAAATGAAGTCACCGTCAAACTACAGTCGAAGCCCGACAACGAAGCCGTCAACGGGTGGTCCGTCATTGCCTACCTACCCGACTACTCAATAAGATCCAAGGCTCTGCACAACGGAGTAAAGCTGGACAGATTTATGATGGCGATAGCTATATCTGCGGGCTATCACGTTCATGAGTTGGCAGATGATGGTGGTCGGGTTGCTGCGCGAGCGGAGCGGGATATAGATGAACTGTATGCCGCGTGTAAAAGATTGATGCCCACACTATGATCCATATAGTTCGTGAGTTCTTGCCCAACGGTATTCCCATCATGATCGACGGGGTATTAGACGGGGAACGTGTGGCCCCCGCTTCTACCCGCATCTTCCCCCTTAGTGTGGGGGAAGATGCGCCGTCTGTGATTGGCACCCCCTACTATTGCCACCAAGACCCCGATGGTCTTGGGAAGAAAATAGCCACCCGCCTCACCAAGGTTTATGTAGACTCAACCCCCGACTAAGGGGTGTCGGACCCTTGACCCGTGTAGACATCCTCGTATTGTTTCTCTTGAGAGATTCTTCTTACCGCCGCGTCATAAATACGGGCTCGTTTGTCGGGCCATTCACCGTCGGGGTCGGCTTTCAAGAGATCTATATACCAAGCCCTTGAAGGGAGGTAACGCTCGGTCTTACTTCTCATTACCGCCTTAGCTCGGTTCTTCCCAACACCCGCTTTGGTAAGCGCGTTGTATATCTGCTCATCCGTGAGCCGAAGTGCGGGCTCTTCAAAGTTTCTCGATGTTTCAATCATGGAGATCAGTTTCCGATCAGTTTCCACCGTGTTCTTAACGGCTCTTCTTGCTAGGTCTTCGATCTCTTTGTCGGTGTAAGACACACTACCGTCCTTGAGTTGATCTTTAATGAGGGTTCTTACCGCCTCCCTGTCTCGGTTTATCTCATAAGCTACTGTCCGCATACCTTGAGATGGATCTACCACCCTCACTTTGAGTGGTGCCATAACGGAGGAGAGAATTTGCTCCGCTCTTTTCTGAACGTCTGGATCGTCGGCGTCTCTTTCCTTGTAGTACCTCTTAAGCTTCTCAAGATTAGAAGGCAGCACAGTATCCAGCACAACCCTGTCAAAGACAGCCGAAAGCCTTTCGGTATTGTCCATCCCTTCTTTCAAGAGAGGTCTACCATCTGGGTCTTCACCTTTAATAAAGAGCTTCGCCAGTGTATCTGGTACTTGGCCGAAAGGAATCGCGTCAACTGGGTCGAATTCTAGTTTACCCGTTGTACGGTTGGTCGAAAATGTCTGCCCCAAGAATCTCTCAAGGTACGTCATGTACATTGTAGCGGCAGCTTCCTTGAACCCTGCACCTGCTTCCCCTTCCTTCATCCCTGCGAGGGCTTTTATGAAAGCTTGTTGTGATCCATCAATCACGGGAGACATCCCGTTGATGTAAGTGATATCAACCGAGTAAAGCTTGTTCGGATCAATCTCAGGGGGTAGCCCCGAGAACATATCAATAATCTGGGGCGTGGAGGTCACCCCCAAGTCAATCAGGGCTTCACCCTTAACGTAAAAGTATGAGTTGTTCCGTGCGTAAGATGGTCTATTCGCCTCCAACAATTCTTCTTCCTCTCTATCAAGTATGACCTTGAGAGCAAGGAACGTGGAGCCCGTGACAACTCCAGCAAAAGAACCATGTGTCAGCATGGACCCCAGCCGCCGCTTCCTTCCATTACTCTCAATGATGGGATTCCTGTCCTTGGTCTCTCGATGAGAAGTACCCGTCAATATTTGGTTGTAGAAAATCCTAAATTGATCCACAAAGAAACCACTGAATGCATCGAATAAAAATGGGTTCATTCTCCTAATAACCCTCTGCAACAGCGTATGTTCAGAGTACGTGGGGGCAACTGACACAGTTTTCTGGGCCGCAAGTTGTTGTTGCGCCTCTTCAGACATGTTCAGGTAACCCAAGTCTACCCCGTTATCTTTCTCGTACTTCTGCGCTTTGTTGAGGGCGCGCATTTCTTTTTTGTATATAGCAACTTTGGTAGCCGTATCAATGGCTTGGGCTATAGATGCTACGATATCATAAGATATTTTGAATGGGGCTTTAGCTACGTCTTTTACTTTACCCAGTCTGGATCTCTTTGATGCCTCAAAGACATCTCCCAAAGACTCGAAGAAAAGTTCACTTATGTCCCCCGTCCTTCCTCCCGCAAGTTGTTGGTTAATCACGGTTAGTTCTAAGGTCCTCTGATCAATACCAAGCATCCTGTATTCTGTGGCGCTTAGCTCCGTTTCACTACCGGGCCTACGTTCGGGAGATATTACAGACCCAGCTCTCAAAGGTTGGCGCAATCTGGATGAAAACAGGATAGCCAATTCTTTCGCAACATGGTGGGGACCCACCCCATTAGCAGACCCGTATGTAGTCACCGCTGTAATCATATTACGCAGCGGGTAAGCGGGGATATTGTAAGCAGTCTTAGCCATGAGGAATATACCATTCACTATCTCGATAGATCTAAATAGCATTTTCACCGGTGCTTTTATCAGCTCTCTATCTTTGATAAGCCGAAGCACTGACCGACCCTCGTACATAGATGTAGCTTTAGTGGTGCGACTCACCTTTTGGTAATCACGAAGTGCTTTAAACCCTTCGGTAGGGATAAACATATCGTAAGTGAAATCGAACACCTCCCGACCCCTCTTTACAGTTTGGGATTCGTCTTCATCTGTAGTTACCCTGTCCTTGGAGCCTATGTAATCAGATAGTAACCTTCCGGTGCGTACATTGGTGTATTCATTACCATCTAGGCCAGCGTCTATCGCTTCCTGTAGGGTGAACACGAAAGCCTTTTCAAAGTCACCATCTACCACACCACCGATACGTTTAAGCTGACTAAAGAAGGACGACTGCTCTACCATTCTGGCCAAGGCATTGAAGGTTTGCTCGAACGCGATTAAACCTTTCTCTTCAAACGTCCCATCTTCATTGAATTCCAAACCGTATTGACCCAAAAGATACCTCACCCTTGGATCAAGATCCGTTTTCTTCTTGAGAGCGTCTGTGTCTAGCTTTAGTAGCCCCCTAAGTTGTGGATGCTTCTTACTCAAGATGCTCGCCACATTTTGCGCCTCGACATCTCCGCGAGCCCTCTCCTCAATCGCCTTGAGTAGAGTGTTCATTTCCGCAATAGTTTCATTGCGCGAATCTTTAACCCTTAACTCAGCTCTTATCTTGGCTTCCTCAGCCATCTCGGTTTTGGAAAGCGCGGTTACCCGCTTCGCCTCCGCTTCTTCTTCAGGGGTTTTGAATTCTACTTTGTTCCTTAGTTTAGCTCGCAGCCCCTGCATCCTAGCTAATTCTTCTTTTATCTCTACATCTACCCGCAGCTCTTCAAAGTAACTCACGGCCACATCCCTGCGCGCTGCGAACTTTCCATTGGGTTTTTGAACTTCCTCTAAGTATGCAAAATCATCGTAACCTTTGTATCTACGAGTGAGATACACACCGCTCTGCCTGTCGATAACCATCTTGAGCCTACCTCCCCGAACTTCGCCCAATCCGTAATTCTTGGAGACCATCTTGCTCATAGCATCCAAAGAAGCTCTGATGGACTTCATCTTGAGGACAATCTCTGGACCTAGCTTCGTGTCGTCATTGATGGTTTGATACGCAATCTTTTGTTTCTCTTTGTATGCTTTGACTCTCTCAACGCGAGCGTCCTCCAGAGGAATTCCAATCAATACACGCCCTATACTTGCAAGGGCCTCGGGTTCAGCATCTGTATCGGGGCGCTTACCGGCCTTTACTTCTTTCTTAATCCGCTCCTTTACCGCTCTGTAGGTTGCCTTCAAATTTTCTTTAGACTCTGGTTCTACGTCTAGGTTATCAGTTGTCCCCGCCGCCGTGTTCAAAGCTACCAGTATGTCATTAGGAATATCGTTCTTGTAGGCCCTCTTCAATAGCTTGATAAGAACTGTAAAGTCGGAAGTCTTCTGGCCTTCCATTGCTGTCACCCACAACTGTAGCTTCTTTATAAGCTCTTGCACCCGTGGGTCCTGATCCCCGATCTTAAGCCGTTGGATAATCTTCTTGATGCCCTTTAACGAACTAGCCCCAGACCATTTTCCATTATTAAGTTCCAGCACTAGTTCCGGCTGTAGTTCCGACTGAGCTACTTGCCTCTCCCTCACGGCTTTTATAGCTTCTAATTTTTCAGCGGGGGTAGATTTGGGGTCCGTAACTTTCTTGAAAAGATCTGACTGTCTCTCAAAAGAATTCAATAACGGCTCGATGTCGCCCAGAGGAGTGGGGGCTTCCTCGGTTTCGAGCATCTCCGTTCTCATTGTCGCGGGGGCATTCCCCCTGAACGTGCGGGATTTAAGCGTCACGGCATTCGTATCCCACACAGACAGTAACTTCTCCTTGCGAGAATACACTCCATCATACCCCGTTATGTCGGCGAACAAACGAAGCAGGGCGTCCGTTGGAACGGACCCCGTTACCTTTTCTCCTTTGAGGGTTTTTTCATACTTCTTAACTATCTCTACCAACTGCGTTATCTTCCCAAAGTAAGTCGCGTTCTCATCTAAACGTCCAAGCGCAACAACTAATTCATTTGGTAGTTTGATAAAGTTTTGATCCCGGAATCCCCCATCAGGTCCATCCATCGCCGCTTTAAAATCAGCGAATTCTTTGGGCGTTAAGCCAAACCTATCGGCGACCCCCTCCAAGAACATCATATTCAATTCTCTGTTCTTGTTACCTTCAAAGATACTATCTATGACCAAAGGGTTTTCCAAGCGTATGTCCGCAGTATATATGTTTGTGGGGATACCCGTAACATCTGTAGGCACACCATAGTTGACCCCCTCGACCAGACCATCTCTAGTTTTCTTAGACCTAGTGAAGTAAATACCCGCACCCAAACCGTAGTTACGGGGGTTACTACTTTGCTCAACAGAAACTAGATCGGGGGTCTGCGATCCATGAGCATATCCTTTGAAGAACCCATTCTCTGCGTCGTCGGGGAACTCCTCGGGTTGGGGGAGCGCGCGCGGGAGCGTGTAACCAATCATTTGGTTGGCGTCTAGACCCCGCTGCTCAGGAATAAAGCCCGCGTCCTCTGGCTTATTGCTATCAAGAGCTTTCAATGCTCCGACAATACGTTGAACTACCTGCTGGTAGTTTGAGTTCCGCTCCCCACGGAGAGAGGGGCCTAATCTAGCTACAATCTTTGTGAGTTGTCTACTAAGCGCCGTGACGTATGGAGAACTTAGACCGTCAAGGGCATCAGCAAAAACCGATTCAGTTGTAGCCCCCTTCACCACCCGCTGCACATCCATGCGGACCATCTCAGACAATGCGATTGCCATTTCTTTTGGGGACCCCTCTCTAAGAGCCTGTAATTTGGGTTCGGCGTCCGCCTCCGCTTTCTCCCGCGTCTCTGGACGGAGGTAATTAAATCTATCACTTACCTGTAAGTAGTCTTTGTATGCCTCTACAAGAGCATCAATACCCACCTCTTCAAGTATCGCCTCTCTTTCAGCGTCTGTAACTACTAGTTCGTCTACTACGTGGACAGTCTCTTCTAGTGTCATCAGCTCAAGCTCATTTCTAACTCGCCTCGATGCGAGTCGGAACATCTCTAGAGCTTGGGCTCCACCCTCTTCACTCGCAAGATGGGCAGGGTCGACCGAGCCTACGCTAGACAGATATTGAATGTCACCTAGCAGGTCGGCCTGCGACTGCAAAGCATCGGTGTTAAAGTTAACCTGTGTGATCGTTTTCTGTACCCCACCTTCTTCTATGGTAATCACCTCTTTAAAGGCGGGCGCGAGCGCTTTGAAACCCAGACCCCGACTCCTTAAATCCTCTGCATTAGTAAACACTACTCGCACCCCCGTAGGAACTTGCCTACTTACTTCATCTCTGAGGAGCTGCGAAAACAGAACCTGATCTGCAAGGCTAGCCTCTTCGTCGCCAGATCGTCCTTCTTCTCTAGCTTTGACATAATCAGCAAGATACGATTTGAACAAATCAATCTCGGGTCCGTCAACGAGTCCCTGAGATAGTCGTTTATCTAGGTCCGCGCTCAGACCTCTCTTCAACCCAACAAGGTCAACCTGTTGTTGGACCCCCGCAATAATCCTAGCTCGGGTATCCTCGTAAGATTGAGTAAGATCTCGGGAGCCCCTCAGCTTCGCAAAGTTATAAATAGTATCAACTACTTCGGCTTGCTGTTTCTCAACACCCGTCCGTACACCGAACATGGTCTTGATCGCATCAATAATTCTACGGAACAGACTCCTGTCACCAACAGCTATCTTGCGGGTAGCCTCTTGGAAATCAGAAGAACTGAGCCAACTAGTGAAGAACTCTTCAAATGAACGGGTTTGTGGGAGTGAAACACCCTGAGCAGGGAGAATAACATCTGACCCTGCCGTACCCTCCATCGCTGCTTGGGACGCATCGAGCGTCGTCTCATCAGCCCCTGCATAGAATGGAAGATCTCCACTGGCGGCAATAACGCCCGAAGGGCCCACCAGTCTAGCTGTCTGTCTTCCTGTCTCGAATACATAATCGAGATTGCGGTTCGCTATACCTCTCTTCTTAGAGTTTTCCCACTGCTTGCGAGCGCGATCATAGACCACCTGCATTTGTTTTTTGGCAGCTCTCTGACCAGACGTAAGTTCTGCGTCAGGGGCGGATATAATCCTCTGGAAAACGGCATGACCTACTTCGTGCAGAATTACAGAGATGACGCCATCCCCATATCTGCCGCTCACATTCACAGTAACTTCCCCCGTAGGGCTGAAGCTACCGGCAAAGTGATTGCCAGCCTCAATTATAACTGGAGTTAAGTTTGTTCTTATGTAGTCCTCAAATTGAAGTAGAAGATCTGCGGCCATACGGTGGTCTGGGCCAGCATTCTTGAGGACATTGATGAGGGATTCTACGTCTCTGTTTTCTAAACCAAGATCGGCGATCTCTTGGATGTTCATCTCCTTGATTCTTTCTTGGAACTTCTTATCCAAGAAACTAGGAGCGTAGTCTGCCTCCGACCGTGACCTGTAACCGTTGACCACCTTAACAACATCCGTCGCGTCCAATTCTATGCCCGCGCCTTGGACGATTGCGGTTGCCGCTTTCCCACCCGCGAGTCCCCCAGCCATCGCGTTGATCGAATATAAATACAAGATCGCAGCCCCCGCTCCCTTAGAAGCGCCCAACCGCGTTGAGCCGCCCATCATTGCGGAGCCCAGCGCCGTCACTGTAGACTGCATAGATTCGTTCACAGAATCCGGTACAGTGTCGGACCACCCCTTGGGTAGCGCGCGCATAGCCTGTTCAAATCTATCTATCACCTCTAACACAGGCGTATCATTCTCGATACCGAGATTTATGATGCCCGCCCCTTCCAGAGCTTCGATGTAACTCCTGATTACCTGTGCGTCAGTAACTAGGAAGTAATCTCCCGCCTTAGCCTGAATTTCCTTGATAAGTGGATCGACCTCTACTTCTCCAACACCTGCCAGTGTGCTAGTGTCTGGTGCGTCTTCTTTGGGGGCTTCATCTGGGGAACCCGTGTCTGATGGAGAGGCGATCTCAGCAGGTTGAACAGCCGAACCCGATTCAGCTCGGGCTTTATCAGATATCTGTCTAGTAGATGCTTTATCCAACCTACTATCAATATCCCCTTTGGCGGCACTATAATTAGGAGTGGGTTTCTCAGAGTTTACACGGCTTCCTTCCGACGCCGCCCCCTCATGTCTTATAAGATTTGAAATATGTTCCGCAACCGCATCAAAAATGCTCTGGCCTTCTCCAGTTGGGATACCCCTCCCCAAGAATTTGCTCAGCACGAACCCAAACAATTCGTTTGAGGTTTCAAAATCAGCTTCTGTTTTACCCGTCAGCTTAGTCAGATCAGAAAAGTCTTTCTCACCCCTATTGAAGAGAGCCATAATCGCCTCTTCGTTAGTCTGTCCTTCAGACTTGTTCGTCACTGCTTGAAGTATGGCGACCTCTACGGCGAAGCGGGCTCCCTTTGCGTTCAAATCCAAAGTGAACGTATACCTCGCATCTTCTTCACTGTTAGAGAGGAGTTTCAAGTTATTTATGCTCCTCGTGCTCAGTGGGAGCGGCTGGTCGTATATGTAGACGCCTTTGTCATTGATGCTCCCACTTAGCAGCCCCTCAACATACGACAGAATTCTTTGAATTGTCTGAGCAATAGTTAGAGACTCTTCCACTCGACCAGACCCTCGGGTGGGGTCTTCCTTGTTTAGAGAAACATCTATTCGCGCACTGGTGTTAATAAACTGCAACAGAGTATTGGTTTTTTGTGCCTCTGTAGTGGCCAATTCATCTGCGCTGCTGGTTTTCTTGTGGGTGTAGTTGCCGCTAGCCCTCACCTCGGAACCACTCCCGTCTCCTACAGGGTAGTACACAGACCTCACCTCCCCCACATCGGCTGCACTCTCCCGCCCATGTGTATCCGCTCGGAGAGTCTGGTTGACTTTCTCCCTCGGAAAATCTTTAGGGATGGGGATCGAGTGGACGTTCACTACCTGATCGAGAGCCACCTTCATGGCTCTGGGATCGTTGTTAAACAGAATCACACTCTCGTTAGTGCCACCGTTGCCTTTGCCATCATCGAAGATGCCTCCGGGGGTATCTCTAATCGTGTATATGTCTGTCTTGCTGAACTGTTGTCTGGTCTTCTGTAAGGTCGCCCATTGTTCGTCGGGAACCTTTGTTCCCATGATAGACTCTAAACTCGCCCTTACTTCCTTCTCCGTTGTCAGCGGAGAGCCGTTCTCATCAAACTGAACGAGAGGATACCTCGCGTATACGCCTTCAAACTCTCGGTCAGCCGCAGCTTTCTGATTGGTAGAGTTTACTTTGATGCTTGAGGGGAAACCAAACACGGCGGTCCCCATCCTCTTCAGTGCATTTCTAGCGCCTCCCCTACGAAGGGCACCCGCTTCTACGTCTTCTTCTACAATAGCGTCGAGTTCGTCCTTGGCCTTCTGTTTAGGGTCGATTTCCAAAAGGACCCCTTTGTCCTGTTTCACGGGTCCCTTACCCACATCTCTCTCGATACTTGTGAGTTCTGCTTCTCCCTCCAGAGAGGCCGCTTCACCAAATACGTCTGCCAACGTCTTGTTGGTTTGGGTTAAGTATTTAGCAAGGGCCGTGTCGCCTCGCTTGTCGAAGAGTTTCGCCGCATAAGCCAAAAACTTCTTTGCATACAGTCGAAGAAAACCCCACGCCTCCCCGGAAACTTTTTTGTCCTCAACCGCCTCCAGCAGGGCGCGGCTTGCTTCCCGGAGCTTGCTTCTATTGCTTAATTTAGACCAGCCCTCGTATTCCTCCCGCATCATTGCGTTCAGCTTCGCGTCATATAGCGGACTGTCTTTATCAAAAACCTGTTCAGCCTGAGCGGCTGCGGCGGCCCCCTCTTCAGTAGACTCGTAGAGATACTGCGCAACGTGCTTCATCTCATGCTTCAGCGTCTGAGCAATCTGATTGGCCGTTTTCCCCGTAATTCCTGCATTAAACAAAATAATGCCAACCGTGCCGTCGGCCCCCCTATATGCGACAGCCTGCGTAACCGAACCAAACGTCCTCCCCTTCCTATCCCCAAGGAGGCCCATCTTCACCGCCGTGGGGCGGTTCTTAACCACTGTCACCTTGACCCCGGCTCTCTTGGCGGCATCAAGGAGCTTTTTGACAACCCCCTTCTTGTCCTTTTTCTTGATGGTTTTGTTCTCTGCCGCATCCGGTAACTCGACCCCCGGTTCTGGAGCCCCCTTCGCCTCTCCCTGATCCGTGGTTCCTGATTCCTGATCCGTGGTTCCTGATTCAGGGGCTGGAGGTGTGGGTGCGGGCTCAGGGGCGGGTGCGGTCTCTGGCTTTGAGACAATACTGTCAATAGCCGTTTCAGAAATGTCGCCCGAGCGTTTGCTCTTGGAGAACATAGCTTCATAGACAGCTCCTCGGCTATCGTCCTCTTTCCGTTTAAGAATTTCTATGTCCCCCTCACTCTTATAAATATCAGATCGTACAACCGTACCTTTCGGATACTTTTCTGTATCCCCGTCCACATCCTCGTCCACATCCCCGTCTACCACTGGGTCTGGCTCCAGCTCTTTCCTACGAGTATTAAGCGCCAGAAGATCTTCGAGGGTATCTTTTAATCTCCCCAAAAGCTCCAGCTCTGCTGCACGGGTTCCTTTATCAG
>TARA_R100000655_G_scaffold59816_1_pt1 | contig 10247 bp, 16 predicted proteins | sample TARA_R100000655 | Tara Oceans TARA_R100000655 (sample SAMEA2622497) | marine metagenome | biome: marine biome (ENVO:00000447); feature: deep chlorophyll maximum layer (ENVO:xxxxxxxx); material: "saline water (ENVO:00002010), including plankton (ENVO:xxxxxxxx)" | depth 90 m
AATTCCTTAAAAGTGCTTTCAACCACAGTCTTATAACGTTCATCTGTAATCAGATTTTTTTGTGCTTGTTCCATCATATACTCATCTAATTCATATAGGTTCTGTTTGATTTGTTTGATAATCTCTCCCAATTCAGAGCACCCAGCACTACACCAAGCATTCTTATCATCACTATTAACTTTATATTCATCTGCAATTTTATCCTCGTCTACCATCTCCATCAAATCTTCCCAACATTCATCCTTAAATTTGGAGACCATAAACATAGCCTCCTTCTCAACTTCTTTATATAACTCATCTATCGGTTGAATATTCTCACGTGCTTCCTTTATCCAGTCCACATTAGGAATAATATCTTCTATTGATTCTAGTTCATCTTGTTCTTCTTGGTTTAGATAAGGTCCGGAACTTTCAGACTCACCTTCATAATTATCTTCATCTCCATGGATTTCTTCCCATACTTCATCCGCCCAAAATATTTTGTTATAACGATATATACCCACCCTATTATCATCTTTATCTTCAACAATCCACTTTTTTCCAACCTTTATTTGATTATAAGTAACTCCTTCATATTTAAATACTATATTAGAACCATTAGGTAGGTATTGCATCATCTCAGGGATCTTATGAATCAACGCATGATATAACCCTTGTTCCGTCATCTTTTTTAGTAAGAGTTGGAATTGGTATGCCTCCCAAGTCTTATGACTAAAATCTTTGTATTTTTTTACGAGTTCAAGCATCGTAGAATTATGTTTGTATAGAACTTGATTCACTTTAATATTACCCATTAACTCCTTCACACATTCATCTTTTACTGCTTTTGTTCCATCGTGTTTCTTACACAGTTTCTGTGCAACTTTTTCATCACCTCTCATTATCTCAAGTAGAGTCTTCTTCAATTTATCTATTAATTCTAGAGTCTTTGGATTACCATATTCTTTTTCTTTTATAAATAGATTATAACAATCTGTCGGTGTAAATTTTTGTACTCTAGAATTAAGGGCTTTACTAAAATCATCATTAAATTTTTTTCCTTGATTTTGTGTTATTATTGCATTGTAAACATCATCATCTGTAAGTATAATTTCCTTTGGTTGATTGTTCTTCTTGTTGGACTTCTTGGAGGACATCGTAATTGGTAGTTGATAGGTTTCTTTAAGTAGTTAGTTTTTCTCAATTGGATTTCAAATTTTTTTAAGAGCGATTTAGAGTGTGCTAATAAATTCTAAAAAAACGTCAAATTTTTTTTATAAAAAAAAAAGAGCTCTTTTTAAAAGAGCACTTAAACATAAAATAATATAATAATATATATTATGATATATCAAGGTTCAAAAGGTAATATTAGTTTATTTTATAAAGGAAAGTTAATATCTAATTTTCCATTAACAAAAAAAAGAGGAGTTGATGATTATCTATATCACGGCGATTATCTACTGAATGAATGTAAGGGAATACCAATATTAGAACAGATAAAAAATTTTAGTAGATTTTGTAGTGCTATATATTTTAGAAAAATTCAAAATAAACCTATTTATAGAACAGATCACGAAATATTTTTATGTTGTCTTATGGCTTTATTAAGATTAAAAGTTATTGATAATGATGACGATAATGGTTATTTAATTATGCCTTCTCGGCGTCCAAAAGTTTCTGTGTAAGTATTTTATTATGAGCTTCTGCGTGTTGAGCCCTTAAATCTAATCTTTGTTCTTCTCTAATTGCTGCGTATTTATTAAGTTGTATCTCCTCGTTTAAATCCTTAATCTCCTCTCCCATCCTAATTATTATTTCACCTAACTTCTCTATTTCTTTTTTTAATTCTTTTTTTTCCTCCCCTTGTTTCTCTATAAATTCAATCACTTCATCCATTCCCTTAATCATTATACTACTTTATGTTTTAAATATTTTATTATAATTAAATTCAAATTTATTTAATTAATATTAACTGGTATAAATACTGAGCCCTACTAAACGCTGTATACATCATTCTTATATCTCTCATCTTTTCTACATCAATAAATAATTTATTCTGTGCGGTTTCTCCTTGAATAGAATGTATTGTATATCCATGTCTCAATTCACTTTTAACACCTTTGGGTTTGGTATAAACAATCTGACCATTAGAATAATCTAATGTATTATCTAATATCATATATTTATCTTTATCTTTATATTTATTAGTAAAATAATCTTTTCTTTTATGTATTGGACTAATAATTAAATCCTTAACATCATAATCTATATCATCCTTATCTATAATATCTATACCCATAAATTTCTTATCTAATGCTGGTAATCTTATACCTGCTTCTATACACTTCCTCAAATAATCTAATCTTCTTTTTAATCTAGGACACTTACACCTTCTATTTGTAGTATGATTAATTACTGGATCATCTTCTACCTTAAATTCTGTTCCTTCAATACAAGGTAGTTGAAAACCTAAATCACCACAGAATATTAATCTATGATAAGTAAAACGATCAATTATTGATTCTTTTACTTCATTACTAATCATACTCGCTTCATCTATTATAATAGTGCTATAATTTCTAAATTTATCTAACCACTTATCAGGGTCGCTATGTATTAACCAAGCTATAACACATACATCACAACCATATTCTTCTTGTTTATTTCTTATTAATTTATAAGATGGAGCTGTATAAAGTATATTACATAATCCCTTATCTACTAATCTTCCGTGTGTCTTACCACACCCACCTTGTCCAGTATGTATTTCTACTTGATTAAAATCTCTACTATCACCAAATTCATACTCACCAGTAATATCCTGTGTATAACAAGTATCACCCATAACATAATCTAATGTAAATTTATCTTCATCCTTGAAAAGAGGTGTTAATTCAGTTTCACCACTATAATATATACCATCTACTTGAACTGCTATTATATCTCCTTTAATTAATAATAGTTGTTCTATTAAATTAATCCTAGCATAAGAATTAATAAAACTCGCTATGTGGTGATGATGATATACTTTTTGTTTTTTATATTCTATAATACCTTGTCCCTTTGATTGATTATATCTTATATCTGTCTTTGTATTGAATCTATTTAATTGTGCAAATTTTATATCATCACAAGTAAAATTATATCTATCATAATGTTGTATCATCTGTATACATCCAAACCACTTACAATAATTCCTAATACCATCAACTTTTTCATACATACCTTCTGTAAATTCAATATTAGTGGTTGCTCCCCAACAACCACCAATAATATCAAAAGTAATACCTAATCCTAGATAATACTTTAATTCAGGTGAAGGGTATGAATTATTATTATGTAGAACTTTTAATTTTTCTATTTGTGTTTTACCATTAAAATTTATATTTGTTATTTGATATATTCCTACTTCTGTAATTTTATCTGTTTTTCTAAAATCAGTTATTTTGGCTAAATAACCTTCATAAAATTTACAATCACTACCTCTCGTATAAGATTTTATCATATCTATGTGTTCTATCATTAAATCATTATAATCTTCCTCAAACATAAATTGGATTGAACCATTACTATGATTAGAATCCATTACAAATTGACTCAAACTAACATTATTATAATGTTCTAGTCTAAAATCTCCTAATTTATTCTTTTCTTCAAACTCACTTACTGCTTTTTCATAATTATCCGGTTCAGCTCTATATATCTTTTCTAATGTATTTATTTGTTTTAAACCACCACTTCTTGTTTCTTTAAATAATACAAAACCACCTTCATCAACAAAACTCCAAAATAATTCTTTTAATTTTTTCTTTGTAATATATTCATAAGCACTCAAACTATTTACTTCATTCAATTCTATGTGGTTTAATCTTGTATTTAAATATTTAAAAATTTTTAAAGGTTTTTTTTGACTTCTATGTTTAATATATATAGTATTAGTATTAACTGTACTTGGTAGATCAATCTCAATACCAATCTGTAATTTATTACAGAGTTCAGGTATTTTATCTTGTGGAACACCATTAATAAATTCTTTTTCATACTCTCCTAATAATTTAATTATTCTTTTATATCTATATTGTGCTGTCTTACTTGTTGATTCTTCCAAACTATTCTCAGCCCAAATAAGAATTGGTGTTAATAAACAATTGGTTATACCCTCCATAAAATATTGGTAATAATTATCTTCATTCACTTTATCCAAAGTCATAATTAAAAGTTGTGCTTGGAATTGTGGATCTAATCCAACATTAACACTTGGTGAAAACATCAAAATCATACTATCTATATAAAAGAAGTAACTGAAATTTTCCCACCAACTACTAAATCCATCTTTTAAAGGAGGTATGTCTTCTATTTGTGCACGATCATATACTTCATCATGGTCTGTATATTTTGCTGCGAATTGGACTGTTTGTCCAGCATAATTTTTAATTATATCTCTAAGAACACCTATTGGAGCTTTACCAAATTCAGTAGCACTATCAACTTGTTGGTAAGTAATTCTTCTAACATTACTTCTATCTATCTTTGTTTTTATCTTACTATAAGTTTTGTTTTTTTTATCATAATTAATACCTTGTGGTAATATACTTCTCGGATCTTTCCCTTTATCTATACTATACTGATATATTTTTTTGGCTGTAGTTCCTAATGGATTATAAGATTTATATTTTTTCAAAAAGGGATTGAAAAGCCGAACCTTCTTCATTAATATATATATATATATATATAATAGATTATTTTTTTAAGTAGTTTGTTTTTATACCAAAAAAAATAAAAAAACGTCAAATTAATTTAATAAAAAAGAAAAGAGCTCTTTTTAAAAAGAGAACCAACCATTACTAATGGGCTCATTATGATTTTCTTTGATTAAAGTTTTAATTAGATCCAATTCACTTTTTATATCAGATATATCTAATTTAATTTGATTTAATATCTTTCTTAAAGAATGTAGATTATCCTCAACTCTAATAATAGGTCTAATCTTTGGTAGATCTTCAAAATTACTCATTCTTCTTTATTATCCTTAGATTTTTTATATATCTTAGTTATTTCTATTTTAGGGAAGTATTTAAATTTTCTATAATCAGTGACTCTTTTTTTATCACTAGATATATCTGCTACTTGATTATAAGTTAAACCCAATTCTTTTGCTAAGTGTGTTAAACTCTCAAACTCTTCATTCATTAATACAAAGTTACTTTCAGGGTGGTAGATCTTGCAATTGAAACGCATGACTGTTTTATATATATATATACATAGATTTTATTTTTAAGTATTTTTGTTAAGAAAACGATTCTGTTTGATATAAAACACAAGATTTTAATATACCTCGTGGATTAATTAATTTATGAAACCAATTACTTATTAATTGAGGTTCTAAATCTAATACATAACCAATATCTCGGATTGTCTTAAATTCCATAATCTTTAAGAGCTCTTTTTTATCCTCACCCTCAAATAACCATAATACCCAGTTTCTTTTTTTCATTAATATAATATCATAGATATTATATATTGATTTTTAATCAATATTACTATTAATTAGATTATAATTTATGCTCCTCCGCCTCCTCCACTTGTAGTAGGAAGATAATAACCTCTTAAAATAGTTGCTGGGTATGTTCCTCCTGCGGCGATATAATTATAAGTGCTTGATGTCTTGGCTTGAGGGTTAAAAGTGTATGTATTGCCTATTGTTAATCCTTGAATATACCAAGTAATTCTAAATATTTGTTTATCTGTTTCATCCATCCCATGAATTAATCTTTCTGTATTTACTGTCCCTGTGCCGTATCCTCCTTGATTAGTTCCTGTTGAAAATTCTGTTCCACCATTATCTGTTAATCTACAATAAGTAAATCTATTACTTGATGATCCATAATTAAAACATAATAATTCTACACATAATGATGCTTGTTTGGCGACTATATTAACATTCACATTGGATAATAATAAGGCACTATAAGTTGTAGATAAACTATCAAAATCACTTGATGATGGGTCATAAACATTATGAAAAAAATAAGGTGATATTATATTTGTTGAATCTGATAAATCTAAATTGGTTGGGGAACTATCCAAATTAATTGTTCTTGCTGTATCTCCATCAAAAGTAGAACCACTTGTATAATTTAAATTAGTTCCAGCAGATAATCCATTAGGGACTTTTACAACCTCCATTGTCCCACTACCATCATAATCAATTGTATCTTCATCAATTTTTGTTTCTATAACTGTCCCACCAATAGATATACCATCACCAGCCGAATAAGTTGTATCTGTATCAGTAGCATTAATAGTTATAGCAGTAGAACCATCATAAGTAGTTCCACTTGAAAAAGTTATATTAGTTCCAGCAGTTAAAGCATTAGGTACTTTAATACAATTAATAGTATCCGGATTAGTTGTTGTATCTATATTAATTGTTGCTGAACCTTGATAAGTAGTGTCTGTATCAGTTGCATTAATAGTATCAGCTATTGCTCCATCCCATGAAGCATTACCACTTGTATAAGTTATATTAGTTCCAGCAGTTAGGGCATTAGGGACGACCGCACTATTAGTCCCCCATTCAGTTGCTTCATTCTCTCCATTAGATATTAATACTTGTCCTACTGCTCCTGGATTTAAAGTGTCGCCGACTCTAAGTGGACCTTGTAAATTAATATCAGTAAGATTAGCTGTTTTCATTCCAGTTATTGAAGACATTATATATATATATATTATATTATTTTTTAAGGTGAGATTTATCTATCTTATAGGCTTTTGATTTTTGATTAAGTGAAGCATACACCCTAGCCATAGCCCACTGCTCTTTACTTTTAACAGAAGGTCTAACTGATTTTGGATTTGTTTTAAAAGCACCTACACCCTTATTATATATTGTTTGCAATCCACTTTTTTTATACCCAGTTATTTTACTTATCTCCTGTAATGAGTGATCTTCATCTTTTTTAAATCCATACTTTTTATTAAATTTTTGTTTATAAGTTAATACCATTATATAATATCTTATATTATTTTCCAACCTTCTTCATAGCAATTTTATGTGCTTCACCAAAGGTTTTACCCTTTTTCATAGATTCTTTCATCTCTTCAATGTGTTTTTTAGTATGATGTTTTGAATGTCTTTTTAGTGTGTCTTTCTGTCTTTGTGTTAATTTACCGTTTCCTCCTTGATGTCCCTTCATACTTCCATACGCCATTATATAATATAAAATATTTTTATTTACCATAGAATTTTATGACTCCAATATTTAGCAGTATCTTTTGATGTAGCCTTGCCGTGCCTTGCGTAGTAAGCTTTTTTTCTCTTAGGGTCTTTATGGTCTAAGTGCGAGTATTCCCCTAATTTATCTTTAAATTGACCATAGCGAGTATCTCCAAAGTGTATTAATTTACCACCTTTAACATACACAGAATACTTTTTATTTTTAGCTTTACTTTTAAAGGGTTTATATAATTCTACCATAATATATTATATATTAGATTATTATTTAATATTATAAGGAATATCAAAATCTTTACAATAAGTTTCAAACGGAATGATACAATCATCAAGCGAGGGACAATAACTATATCCACAATCCTCGCAGCAACTATGTTTAGCTGCTAATGCTTCTAATAATATATCAATTGGTTGTTTGGTTGGTTTGATGATTGGTTGTATTGATAATACAACTGGGATTCCAAATAAGACTCTAATTATATTTTTCATTATAATATAAGTTATATTAATATTTTAGATAATCTAAAAAAAATTTTCTATTATATAATATAATGGAAGATTTAGAACCTGAGCAGATTGAGGAATTAAAACAAAAAGCGATTGAAAGAGTTGAACCGGAGCCTGAACCAGCACCAGTTAAGAAATCAAGAAAGGTTAGAAGTAAAGCACAGAAAGAAGCTTTTGAAAAGGCACAAGAAAAAAGAAGAGCTAATATTAAATTAAGACAAAAACAAAAAGAAGAAGAAAAAGCTTTAAAAAAACAAACTAAAATCAAAATAACACAAAGAGTTAAAGAAGAATTAGAACAACCCAAAGTAGAAGAAGAAGAAGAAGAAGAAGAAGAAGTTAAACCTCAACCTAAATTAGTTAGACAAAAAACTAGTGTAGTAGAACCTCAACCTGTATATCATCCTCAACACCAACCGGCTCCTGTTAATAATTACTATTATTATGGAGCTCCACCACTTGGACCGCAACACCATTATGAATCAGAAGGAGGTTGGCTTCCACAAAAAACAAAACCAAGAAGAAAAAACGGAAAAAAGGCAAGACCGCCTACACCGAGTAGTTCAGAAGAAGAACAGAGTGATGTTGATGAACCTGAGAGTTATAAAGATTTACATAGTAATATAGTTGAACCTGAACCTCAACCTAAAATTCCAAGATTCAAATTTAGTTATGCTTAAAATATAAAGTATAGTATAATGGTTAATTTAACAAAAGAAGAAATCGCTGGAGCAAAAAAAAGAGGACCGGAACGTCATCTATCTAAACAATACAATTTTGCTGGACCAGGAACTGAGTATGCGGCACGAATGAGAGGTAGTGATTATTATGAAGCTTTAATGAAGGCTGCTGGAAGACCAATAATTGGAACTAAACCCTATAATAAACCTTTTGATAAGGTTGATTCTTGTGGATTACCTCATGATAAAGTATTTAATGATCCTAATGCGAGTGCTGCTGAGGTTCAAAAGGCTGATGCGGTATTTCAAAAGTGTACTTTAAAAGCGGCACAAGATACTGATGTTCCTGATGAAAGATTAAGAGGTATATTTGCGGCTGGTGGTTTTGAATTGAAAAAAAGATTAGAAGATGCGGCTTTATTAAGAAAAGGTAGTTGGGCTGCTGGTGGAGAATCGCATACTCAACAACTAATTAGATTAGGTAAGAAACAAGCTGGAACTGCGATAGGTAATAAAGTATCAAGTATATTAGGTATGATTACTGGAAAGAAGAATAAATAAAATATTTTTTTAAACTAATTTTTTTAATTTATTTATATTATAAAGTATAAATAATGAGCACTTTTATAAGCGGAGTAGCAAATCCAAATACTAAACCGAGAAGGAGACCAAGACCACCTCCAAAACCAAAGCTTACAAAAGAGGAATTAGAGGCTATGATTCAACAAAGAAGGGATGATATTAAAATTAATATACCAACCTTTTTGAATAATAATCCAAGCACAACTCTTCATCCATTCTTAGGAGGAAAAATAGATATTTTATCAGAATCATTCGGAAATAAACCACCTATGAGAAACCCTAATATAGGAACTAAAAATACTGCTGAGGCGTCTGTTGAAAAATAATATTATTAAATTATATAATGCCTGGAATAGTAGGACCACTAGTAACGAGTGTGGCGGACAACCGCCCAAAACAAACTTTTATCCCAAAAACATACAGAAAGAAAAGCGGTGGAAGCGTTACTTACGGAGATAAATCTAAAGACTCTAATTCAATTGGTGATAAAAATACTAATAAAAAAAAACAAGGAATTAAATTTGTTCCTCCATAAAATATCTAATATATTATATAATGTTTGGAATATTAGGAATAGGTGGTAAAGTACTTGATGTGGCTGGTGATCAAATTATAGACGGAGTGACTGATGCAGCAATAGATTATGGTTTAAAATCTATTGGAATTAATATAGGAACAAAGAAAAAATAATATTATATATTATATAATATGACAGATCAAAGATCTATGAAAAAATCTAAAGATTTTTTGACTGAGATACAAGAAAAGGAGTATGATAAAAAAATTGTTATAACCGGTCAGAAATTTAGTTGTGATGATATAGATGATACTATACCTAAACCTCTACCACAAAAAGGAGGGTTTGCTATGTTAATCTGTGGAAAGCCAGGAATGGGAAAAACTTCTTTAATATTATCATTAGTATGTAAACAAGGTAAAGCATTCAATAGAAAGTTTGATAGAGTTTATGTATTTAGTCCAAGTTTAATTACTATGGAAGATGATCCTTTTGAATTAATACCTGATGATCAAAAATTTGAAGAAGCAACAGAAGAAAATATAGATAGTGTATTAGAAGAAATAAAAGATAGTGGTGAAAAAGTATTATTAATTCTTGATGATGTTATAGCAGATATAAGAGGTAAAGGTAAAGGTAATGTAGAGAATAAACTACAAAAAATATTTTTCAATAGAAGACACCTATGCGGTGCTGGTGGTAGTTGTAGTATTATTGCAACAAGTCAAACATACAATAAGATTGATCC
>TARA_R100000655_G_scaffold90925_1_pt1 | contig 10211 bp, 5 predicted proteins | sample TARA_R100000655 | Tara Oceans TARA_R100000655 (sample SAMEA2622497) | marine metagenome | biome: marine biome (ENVO:00000447); feature: deep chlorophyll maximum layer (ENVO:xxxxxxxx); material: "saline water (ENVO:00002010), including plankton (ENVO:xxxxxxxx)" | depth 90 m
TACATTTAAACCTGTAGGCAGTGCATCAACAGTATCTACACAAGATACTGACGGAGAGTTTATAGCTCTTATTCTTAAAAACGAAAGCGATGCTGCAAGCACTGCAGGTATAGCTTCTCTTAGATTTGATCTAGAAGATACAGGTGGTAACACTGTAGATGCTGCTAAAATAGCAGTTAAAAAAGAACAATCATTTACCGCTACTGCTTCAACACAAGATTCTAAAATTGTTTTATCTACTTCTTTAAACGGTACATTAACTGAATATATTGCTTTAACTAGTGCAGGTGCATTGCTTCCTGTAACTGATAATACCGTAGACATAGGTTCATCTAGCTATGAATTAAAAGATATATATGTAGATGGTACAGCCTATTTAGATGCTATTGGTTTTGGTACTACGTCTGTAACATTACCAACATCGGATGGTTCAGCTAATCAGATTCTTAAAACAAATGGTTCAGGAACTATATCATGGGCAGATGATACAGGAGGTAGTTTTGTACTAGAAGATGATGACGGAACAGAAGTTACAGTATCTGAAGATAAAGAAGTTAAATTTATTGGTTCTGGTCTTACAACAAACTGGACAGATACTGATAATGGTACAGACGGTGATCCTTATGATTTAACATTTACAGTAGACGCATCACAAACAGGTATTACCTCTATAACAAACGCTTCCTTAGTAATAGGTAGAGATGCTGATAATGATATAGATTTTGCTACAGATAATACTATTATATTTAGAGCAGATGGTGCGGATCAAGTTAAAATAACTAATGGTGCAATACTTCCTGTAACAGATGATGATATAGATTTAGGTTCAGGCACAGCACAATTTAAAGATGCTTATTTTGATGGTACTGTAGAAGCTGATGCAATTACAGTTGGTGGTGTAACTCTTGCAGAAACAATAGCAGATACAACAGGAGCTATGTTCTCAAGCAATACTGAAACAGGTATTACTGCTACTTATCAAGATAGTGATAATACTATTGATTTAGAAATAGCTGCAGCTCAAACAACAATTACATCTTTATTAGCAACTGATATAAAAATTGGTGAAGACGACCAAACAAAAATAGATTTTGAAACTGCAGATGAAATACATTTTTATGCAGCTAATGTTGAACAAGTATACTTAGCTGATAATATATTTGGACCACAATCAGATAGTGATGTTGATTTAGGTACAACAGGTGTTAGATGGAAAGATGCTTATATAGATACAATAACAACTACAGGTGCTATAAGCGTAGGTGGTGATCTTACTGTAAATGGTACTACAACTACAGTAAACTCAACTACAGTAACTATAGATGATCCTATTTTTACATTAGGGGGAGACACTGCTCCTGGCTCGGATGATAACAAAGACAGAGGTATTGAGTTCAGATATCACACAGGCTCTGCTGCTAAAGTAGGTTTCTTTGGTTATGATGATTCTGCAGGTGCATTTACATTTATACCAGATGCTACAAACTCTTCTGAAGTATTTAGTGGTACAGCAGGTAATGTAGCTTTTGGTAATATTGCAGGAACATTAACGACTGCTGCACAAACAAATATAACATCTACAGGAGCATTAGACGGTGGTTCTATAACATCTAATTTTGGTACGATAGATACAGGTGCTTCTAATATAACAACAACAGGTTTAATATCTGGTGGTTCTTTAGATATAGACGATGTATTAATTAATGGTACTACAATAGGTCATACAGACGATACTGATTTAATGACTTTAGCAGATGGTATTATTACTTTTACAGGAATACAAAAATTTGCATCAGGAACAGCAGGTGCTCCTTCTATAGCTTTTAGTGCTGATGCAGATGTTGGTTTATACTATGCTTCTACCTTAGTAGGAGTAACTGTAGGGGGAACTGGTCAAGTAACTTTTACGGATGGAGCTATTCTTCCAGTAACAGATAATGACATTGATCTAGGATCAAGTTCTTATGAATTTAAAAATCTTTACATAGATGGCACTGCAACTATAGATACGATTGATGGTGCAACTATTGATGGTGGAACTTACTAAACATGGCTAATACTATACAATTTAAACGTGGAGGCACTGCTCCTGGCTCATTAGCAGCAGGAGAAATAGCTATCGACACAACTAATCAAAAATTGTATTATGGAAATGCTTCTGCACAAGTTACTGAAGCAGGAGGCTCATCAGCTATCGAAGCTAGTTTTACAGCAGATGGTGCTATATCCGCAGGAGATCCTGTAGGTATTCAAGCAAGTGGTAAAGTTAAAACAATAGGTACAGGGTATAATAGTGCTGCTGTTGATACAGGACAAGATGAACAGTACAGAAAAATAATATATGTTCCTCATGTAGACAGATTTTTAGCTGCACGTAGGGATGACGATGATGGAGATGATGTTCATTTAAGTGTAGTAAAGGTTGAAGATGGTGCTGTTACTTTAGGAACAGAGTTAGATATAGGCGGAGCAATGAGCAATCATAGTTTTGATATGTGTTATGATCCAGATACTGAAAGAGTTTTAGTAGTAGGAAATTTAGCTTCTGGTTTTCATGTAGGAGTAGTTACTGTAACTGGGGGTACTACTAACACTGCAGCGATAGGCACAACTACTGCAGTAGATGGTTCTGGTACTGCTCAAGGTGTAAGTATTGCTTATGATACTCATCATAAAAAAGCATTAATGACATATGTAAGAAGTAGTACACATTATAGTAGAGTGGTTAATGTAACTGGAGGAACGACTAATACTGTGTCTTTAGGAACTGCTCAAAAATTATCAGATGATAACATTAATAGTGATACAACAACTGTAACAATATATGACCATGTATCTAACTATTTTTTTCATTCCTATGAAATAACATCTGGAGATGATGTTAAAGCTACTATGTCAAGAATAGGTGAGGCTAGTGGTACAGACGATAAGATAGACGAGTCTAATAGCCAAGTTACAATAGCAGGTAATGCTAATTACATAGGAATGGCTTATGATCCAGACGCAGGAGGAGCATTAGTTGTTTACCTAGATAAAGATGATGATCATAAAATAAAAGGTCGTTTTATATATTCTAGAGAAAGAAATCCTGAAACAGGTCTTTTACAAGGTGATCTTTTAATGACAGAGCCTATGACTTTAACAGATGCAGGTGCAGACGATAATGGTAGAAATTCTTTTATTACATATAATCCTGTTTTAAAACATTATGTTCTTGTATATGTAAATAAATTTTATACTAGAGCAGGAGCATCTCCTAGTGATTTTCCTCCCCCTGATACAGGTACACTAGAATACATATTTATTAAATCTGATGGGTTTTCACCAATAAAAACTAGTAGGTTTGGTCAAAGATGTATATCAACAATTAGTGGATCACCTGCATTTACGGAACAAAGTGACGGTTTTGTAGCATGTAGCAGTAAAAATGGAGATACATTAATCAGTTGGTTAGATAAGGAAACCACAACAGGTAAGTTTCTTGCTGTATCACCAGAAGATTCTAATCATTATAAATATATAGGAATAGCACAATCAAGTGTATCTGATGGAGCTTCTGTTACTGTATCGTTACAAGGACAAGCTGTAACAAATCAAGAAGGTAAAGTAATGTCTTTTGGTAAAAGAAAAAAAATAGGAACAGCAAACGATGATTATCATGGAAGTTATGGTAATATAGTTTATGATCCAGATGCTGATAGATATATTTTTGCTTATATTGACGCAGGTAATAGTAATTATGGAACTGCTGTAGTTATACAACATTCTAATGGAACAATAACACATGGGACTCCTGTAGTGTATGAATCTGCAAGCACTTCAGCTACTACTCCATGCACGACATACGATACAAATGTAGATAGAGTAGTTATAACTTATCAAGACACAGGTAACAGTAACTATCTAACTTATGTTGTAGGCACAGTTACAGCAGGAACTAATGCTATATCTTTTGGAACACCTGGTTTAGTGGGTGGAGGAGATTATTGGACTTTTAACTCTGTAGCATTTGATCCTGATACTAATAGAGTTATTGCAGCAGGCAATAGTTCTACAAATAGTGATGTAAGAGCTTATGTAGGAACAGTAACTGGAGGAACTACAAATACCATATCATGGGGATCTACTAATGAAATAGACGGTGCAAATGGGGGAATGGTAAATTTAGCTTATGATACTAATGTTGATAGAATAGTTGTTGCATATAAAGATGGTAATAATAGTAACTATGGAACATGCAGAGTAGGAACAGTAACTGGAGGAACTACAAATAGCATATCATGGGGATCAGCAACAGTTTTTAATTCTGAAACAACTGCTATGTCTAAATCAAATGAAGCTCTAGCTTTTGATGATAATAGCAATAAAGTGTTAATAGTATATTTAACAAATACAAATGCAATAAATGCTTCAGGAGAACAAGAAAGAGGAGCAGCTATAGTTGGGACTGTAACTGGGGGAACTACAAATAGCATATCGTTTGGAACAGAAAAAACTTTTGATGGTGCAGGCAGAGCTAAACTACGTTCAGAAGATTTAGCAATTAAATTTGATTCTAATTCTAATAAATTTATAGGTAAATATGTTACAAGTAGAGAACCGTTTGGTATAATATTTTTTGCTGCAGAAATAAGTGGAACAAATGTTATATTACAAGATGGACCTATATATGTAAATTTAGCACCTAGCGACAACCCCTATACTGTAATAGGAATAAATCCTACAACAGGACAAGCTATATTTACTTTTAGAGAAGCTGCTAGAGATGCTAATGCAGGTGACAGCGTAATATCATGTAATAGTGCTATATTGAATACTATGCCAGGTCAAAAATATTGTTTATTACCTTCTGGTATAGCCGTATCAGGTGAGGGTGGCCATCAACAAAATGAAGTAATTCGTTATGGAACAGGATACACAGCAAGTGGAGGTATGATTATTGGCTAATACTTTACAAATAAAAAGAGGTAGCGGAACACCTGGCTCATTAGCAGCAGGAGAATTAGGTGTAGATGTCAGTGCTAAAAAATTATACTCAAGTGATGGCAGTTCAGTTTTTCAAATAGGTTCAGCAGGAGCTCCTGGTGTTGTATCTTTAACTGCAGATGGTGCTATTACTGCAGGTGATACAGTATCTTTAACAGATGAGGGTAAAGTAAAAAGAACAAGAACAGATGGTTATGGCTCAGTTGATGCTAATGTAGATAACTATTATACTTTTCAAGACTTAGACCATAGTAGTAGTTTTGCTGTAGCATATGATGCAAGAAGAGACTTAGCTGTAATTGGTTATAGAGATCCAGACAACAGTGGTTATTATACAACACAAGTTCTTAGGGTAACATCAGGAGGAACAGAATTTTCTTTTGGTAAACCTACTGTAGTATATTCAGGCAGTGCAAGAGATAGTTCTATGGTTTATTGTGAGGGAGAAGGTCGTTTTCTTCTTGTTTATCAAGATGCGTCAGATAGTGATAAAGGAAAAGCTCAAATATTAGATGTTGCAGCTTTTGGTAAAGATGACCATGATGCAGCTACACACGAGTATAGAGTTGTTGGTCAAAGTGAGGTAAATGCATTTACTAGTGGGGGAGATTGTTTAGATCCTGCTGTTGCTTGGGATGTAGGATTGCAAAGAATTGTAGTGGCTTACTCTGATGCTACTGATGGATATTTACAAATAGGACAAATAGTTTCTTCTAGCTTACCTTCACATTATCCTAGTTTTGGAACTAGAATTAAGATACATGATGCAGCCCCACTTAATAGGTGCAGTATAGCAACAAACGGTTCTGGTAAAGGTCTTATATTTTTTGCAGATGAAGGCAATAGTAACTATGGTTCTATATATCCTTTTAATATTGATGAAGCAAGCGATTTAACGCCTACTGCAGGAAGTCTTGCTACTATGGTTAGTTATGCAGTAGCAACAGCAAAAGGTGATGGTGCAGGAGAAAATATATTATATGATCCACATCGTAATCAATTTTATTTTGCTTTTTTTAAAAACAGCGATAAAGAATTATATATAGGAAGTGTTACATTAGATGATTGGGATACTAATAAAGCTACTGTTATAAAAGGTAGTTCTGCAGCAAGTAACTGGGGACAATCTGCTACAGGGCACGGAGCAACATTATTACGCAATCCTTTAGACTGTACTTATATGGTAGCATGGGGAGAAAACTCAGGAACAGATGGCCGAATTGGTCAGTTATTCCCAGGTTACAGACAGAATACAGATGAAAATAATGATGAAGAGCATGTTATTTCTAATATAAGAATGTCTTACTTAAATGGATTCTACCATGAAAAAAGTCATAGAACTATTTTATTTTCAGCGTCAGGAGACTCTAAAGATCATTTAGCTGTTCATAGTGTTAGGGCAACAGAGTCTAATGCAGATCAATTTTTTGGTATAGCACAAGCAGATATATCTACTGGCACAGCAGGAAATATAATACCTTATGGTTCAATAGATGAGGTTAATGGTGGTTTGTCTGCAATATGCGGACCAACATGTAGATTTGGTAATAGATTTGATGCTGAAGAATTTGCAGGGGGTAGTGCAGTTTATGATTCAACTAATGATGCAGTTGTAATATTTTATCAAGATTCAGGAAATAGTAATTATGGTACAGCAGTTGTAGGTAAAGTTGATCCTATAAATAATACTATATCTTTTGGAACTCCTGTAGCTTTTAATTCTTCTACAACAAGTTTTACAGCTAACTCTAGTGTGTATGATCCTGACGCAGGTAGGGTTGTTGCTTTTTATACAGTTAGTAATAAAGGTTATGCTATAGTAGGTAATGTTAGTAATAATACTATATCATTTGGCACTGCAGTGCAGTTTAATGGAACAGATAATGTATACGAACCAAGCACAGCATATGATACAAACACTGATAGGATAGGGGTTTTTTATTCTAATAATAATGCCTCACTAGATGGTGCTGTTGCAACTGTTACAGCAGGTACTAATGCTATATCTTTTGGATCAGCAACAGCATTTTATAATCCTTCTGCTGATGCAAGCCTAGTACATAATGCTGTTTTTATGAACTCACACAATAAAATATTTGTTAATTATGGAGATCCAGACAATTCAAATAGAGGCACAGGAATAGTAGCAACAATAACTGGAGGCACTACAAATTCAGTTGCATTTGGAACTGCTGCTAATTATAATACAAATGGTCCAGATCATGCTAATAATAGTATAGCAGTGTGGGACAGCACAAATAATAAATTGTGTATATTTTTTGAGAACGAAGCAGATAGTGACAGAGCAAGTCTTGTAGTAGCAACTGTTAGTGGAACTACTATATCATATGGTTCTATACTTGATTATGATTTAGCAAGAACAGCTAATGCTTCAGAGTATAAAGGAAGTTTTGATTCTGATACAGGAAATATATTATTTATGTGTAGACATACAAACCAAGAGGTAAATCAATATCCTGGATATCAACAAACAGCTTTTGTTGCAAGAGTTAGTGGGACATCTGCAATCGTATCAAGACAGATATCAGGAACTACAGGATATCATTATGCTAATTTAGTATATGATTCCACAAGTAAGAGACATGTAGAATTTGGTAAACTTACCAACACAGAATGGGGAACAGGTAAAACATCAGCATTTGATCCTTCATACGCTAAAGTATGGCAGGTCGGTTTTATACCTGGGGAAGATCATTATGTACAAGGAAGTGGTGCAATTATTGCAGCAGATAAGCATCAGTCTAATTTAAAATCAACGCTTATTAAGGCAGGAGTGGGGCTTAGTAAAACTAAAATATTATTAAAAGGAGCAAAATATGGGTAAAACATTAACACGTAATGGAAGTAATATATCCTTATACAAATTTGAAGATTCTCAGCATATAGCACAAACAGAAGATGAAACTACTGTACATACAGGAGATTCAAGTTCTGATGTAGCTTTTATTATAGCAGACTGTTCTTCAAATAATTCAACTGTTCATACAGGAGTTACAGTGCCTGAGGATTGGTATGGATGGAAGTATATATATGACGGAACATCGTGGTCAGCAAATGATACATTTGTAGATCCAAGAGAAGAGTAGGAGATAAATGGCAAACACCATTAAATTAAAAAGAGGAAGTGGAACACCTGGTACATTAGCAGCAGGTGAACTCGCATTAGATACGTCTAATGGTACTTTTTATGTAGGCGATGGTTCTGCTGTGCAAGAACTTAGTTTAGGTGCTACACCTAACTCAGCAAGTTTTACAGCAGCAGGATCTATTGCCGATGGTGCGGCTGTTGCAATAAGAGATGATGGTAAAGTAGAAGATATAGGAGCTGTTACAGCAGGAACTGCAGTTGTTTATGAATCTGCTGCTATTTCAGGAGGAGATAATTATACACATTCTGTTTATCATCCTAAAGAAAACAAAACAGTATTTATATATAGAGATAGTGGTAACAGTAATTACTTATCTTATAATGTAGGAACAGTTACAGCAGGTACTAATGCTATAGCATTTAGCGGTAGTGCAGCAGCTATAGCAAGTGCAGATTTTAGAGATAATAGTGTAGCTTATGATCATAGTAGTGAAGGTATAATGGTTGTAGCAAAAACAGGAACTGATTCACAATCTTTTATAGGACATTTATCAGGCACTACAGTGACATGGCAATCTGAAGTTGAGTTTAGTAGTAATGCTCATACAAGACCTTGTAGTGTTTATGTGCCTACTAGAAATAGATTTTTAACTATGCACTATTCTTCTGGAGGAGGAAATGACTTTAGTCTAACAACAAGTAAAGTTGTAGGCACAACATTAAGTCATCCTCTAAAAGATGATGAGCCTATGGGAACTAATAATATGTCTTTACAGACTAATAGCATAAGAGGCATGGTGTATATACCTGATTTAGATATGGTTGCAGCAGCGTATTCAGGTAATGACGGTTATGATAATAATGATTTAATATTTTCAATATTTGATGTAACTACAGGTATTGGAGGAACATCTACTAGTGATGATACACATGGTAGAAGAACACACAACACACATAAATTTAGACCTAATACTGGAAACCAACATACCCAAGTAGAAAGTGTAGTTTGTAGTGATTATGATCCTCACACAAAAAGATTAGTTACTTTAGTAGAATCTAATTATAATGGTTTAAATGTTGTTGTATCTAGAGTATCAAAAGGAGGCATATACCCTGAAAATGCGTTAAGATTAAATCATGGAGATTATACAAATTTTGACAGTGAGTTTAATCAGAAACATGATATAGTATATTGTGATCATGCAAAGTGTTTTGTAGTTTTAGTACAAGGTCAAGATTTAGTAAACAGCTATGACTTAATAGCTATACAAGTTTATGTACACATAGACAGACATGGTAAAGCATATCTAAGTAAAGATGCTCCTGTATCTCTAATAGCACGTTCAGATACGAATGGAACATGGGCTGCTTCTTCTTATGACACTACAGCAAAAAGATTAGTTTTAGGATATGCTGATCAAGATAATAGTAATTATGGCACAGCTATAGTTATACAACCAAGTGCTAATCAAAGATTTATTGGTTTTGCACAAGGTTCAGCCTCAGACGGAGGAAGTGTTAGTGTCCTAACAAAAGGAGCACTTGATGCAAAAAACAGTTCTCTTTTAGTAGGAGGACATTATTATGTAAAACCAGATGGTACAGTAGCATTAAAGACAGGAAATACTTTAACAGAATCTCACTGGCCATATGTAGGAAAAGCAGTATCTGCTACGCAGATAGCAATTTATAACGAGGGATAAAATGGTAAAACCAACAGTAGCTACAGTTAAACAAAAAATAGATGACCACGTAGATGCGTGTGCAGACAGATATATGCTGATAGAAAAAAGATTAAATAGAATAGAAGTTCTTATTATAACTGCTTCTTTAAGTAGTATAGGACTATTATTAAAGTTAGTATTAATTTAGAAGGAAAAGAAGATGGAAAGAGTACCGTTAACAGATACAGAAGTAAGGAATAGAGCAAATGCTTTGACATATTCAAAAGCATTAAAGTTGGCTAATGGTGGTATTGTTTTTGATGCTAACACTCAACAAATTATAGATGATGCTTTAGCAAAGTATAATCCTGCTCCGCCTCCTCCTCCGCCTCCTCCTCCTCCGTCTTCAACAACTCCGCCTCCGCCTGTAAAAACAACTCCGCCTCCGCCAC
>TARA_R100000655_G_scaffold8227_1_pt1 | contig 10205 bp, 6 predicted proteins | sample TARA_R100000655 | Tara Oceans TARA_R100000655 (sample SAMEA2622497) | marine metagenome | biome: marine biome (ENVO:00000447); feature: deep chlorophyll maximum layer (ENVO:xxxxxxxx); material: "saline water (ENVO:00002010), including plankton (ENVO:xxxxxxxx)" | depth 90 m
GCCGTCATCGACGGCACCACCAGGAAACACATAGAAGCCGGGCATGAACACGGCCTTAAGGGTGCGCTGGAGCATCAAGACTTCAAGGCCCTGCTCGGTATCCCGGAGCAGCGCCAACGTTGAGGCGGGGCGAGGCTGCATGATCAGTTCTTATTGTCGAATCAATGAGTCAATAACCTTAACCCGACCGGCCGGGAAGAAAAAGCGAACGATGCCACGTCACCTACTGGAAAAGATCGTCCAGGCTGGTGGCATCCAGAACCCGGTCGGCCAGACTTTCCAACTCCGCCTGGGATGCGCCTTCCAGGCGCAGGCGAAGCGCCGCGGGCAATTCGCCGAAACGGTGTTGTATCTGGCGCAGGACCAGCGTGCGTTCACCGTCCAGACGGCCCTGCTGCACGCCCACGAGACGTTGGCGCTCTTTCCATTCCTGGAACCGGTTGGTAATCATCTCGTACGCCTCCTGCAGGTCGTGCATTTCAGGAAAGGTTTCGCCGGGGAACCATTGCGGGCAAAGCCGGTGCCAACCGGCGACTCTAAGGCCAAAAACGACGAAATAGACGCTAATTGCGGACACCGCAAAAGAGCCTGATTAGAACCTCCTAGCCACCAAAGGCGCCCATAAAACGCACAGACGCTGAGGGAATGCGTGAAGCTGCTATTCAGATGCGGGCACGGGCATCCGCGACCGCATCCAAAATGTCTTCAGTACGGGCTTGTGTTCGTATGCCGGGAATATCGAACGGTGATTCCACCGCCTCGATTTGCGCGCGCAGAATGAAGACAGAGCCGTCTTTTCGGCGAATCTGGACCTCCTCGGTTTTCGCCAGGTCCAGCAACTTCGCCAGGTTCTGTCTCGCTTCGGAGTAGGTAAACACTTTCATCTCATGGCTCCAAGACGCGCAGGCCAAGTTGGACAGCGACGCGCTTCATTTGCTGGTCCAACGTAATAAGGTTGCCACCGTGGTTTCTCGCGCACTCCAAAAAATACGCATCATACGCATAGATTCCGAAATCCGTGGCAAGGCGTAAAGCCCGCCCGATGTCCACGGTCATAAGGCGAACCGGGATCCGCAAGGTAATCTGCAAAGCACTGATGGCTTCGTCGTCGGTCAGTTTCCGGCGACGGCACATCGCACTCAAGGCATTACCTATCTCATAGGGAAGAATCTCCGGCGCGCAAATCACACCCGCACCCGCCGTGAGCCGCACGATATCGGGCTTTTCCGGTTCATCCAGAGCGGCGGCGAGAAAAATATTGGTGTCAGCGGTAATCATTGGACAATTGTACAACTCAGGATCGAGCCTGCAACTCCAGCGTTTTCGCTTCTCTTGATCACCGAACACGTGCACCCCTTCCTCTCCTACTCATCCTGCTGTCGTGATTGTCCATGGGCACCTGTTTATGGGCACCGTCAAGCGTGGCTGGGATGTGGGAGGCTGTCTGTACTACGACGCGGACAATCCTTGTAAGAGAACGAACGACGCGCAGCCGATCTGAGCAAATGGTAGTTAAGAAGAGACGCTAAACAGTGGGAAACCGTGCCAAACCATCCATCTCATGGTCAAGAACGCACGAAAACGCAAAATTTGCATGATTAACTTTCCAAAGCTGCGGCTCACACAAAAGGAAAATCCGCCGTACGGAGCGCGCGAACTCAGCTGGCTGACGAACTAGGACTCCAGAACGGCAAACAACCGTTTGTTTGTATACCTGATCCCGAAAAGCTTTCTTCTTTTCTGCCCAGAGCTCTGAATTTAAAGCCTTTGAGCAACCATGCGATTCCTACTTAATAGACGATAAGTTATTGAAATATATCGCGATCACCTGTACGTCTTGTAGTCAAGCATAATTTTCTCTTAAAACATAAAGTCTTATTTCTACCCTCCGCGCTTTCATGTACCGCAAAGTTGATTAGAAGCCGTTTCCTGGCGTTTCTACTTATTACATGATAGGAGAAAACCCATGAATACAGAGAAGATAAACCTTTCTATAAAGGTCATCACCGGGGGAGTTCTAACGATACTCTCGTCAATATCCATAGCACAGGTACAGTCACCCACCTACTCTGGAGAGATGGGATTCGCCTGTTACGGTATAGCTATCGAAGGCTGCAGCGTTAATCTCGAAAGTGAAATCGATACAAGCACGGGATCTATATTGGTCACTAACATCACCGTGGGAGGACCGACATTTTGTAACCAAGTTCAGTTCAGCGAGTTCCCATGGGCAGGACAACTTGACTATGGATCTGGGAGCGTGGACTTTTCTGGGGCCAAGGTATACATGGGACCTTATTGCACCTGCTCAGGCGCTTTAAATGATGTCAACTTCGCAGGAAACCCGGTACCAACAAGTATCTCATTTGACCATTCACTACAAGCATGCCTATTGAGCGGCACTCTCACGAATCCTTGAATTTACGTGAGATCACGGCGTCAGGGCTATTAGACCTACGAGCCCTGACGCTGGGCCTAAAAGTCGATCAGACGAGGCTCCTCGTGCACGTCAGTGAAACATACCGTCATAAGCCCGTAGGACACTGCAAGCAGTGAACTCGTAAAACGCCGCGGCTAGGGCGATACCAAACAAAGCGAGAGTTGCGTGATTTCCAAGGTTAACTGCGGCTGCCGCAAAAAACCACGGATTCGCCACACTTTGTGATCGCTCTCCGAGGGAACCTGGCGCAGCAAGGCAGCGCCACGTGGCGCCCTCTTACTTACTGGAACAGATCGTCCAGGCTGGTGGCGTCCAGAACGCGATCGCCCAGGTGTCACAGTTCCGCCTGGGAGGCACCTTCCAGGCGCAGGCGAAGCGCTGCGGGTAATTCGCCAAAGCGGTGTTGTATCTGGCACAGGACCAGCTAGCGCCCACCTTCCAGGCTGCCTTGCTCAATGCCCTGCTCCACGCCCTACTGTACACCTGGCTGCTCGCCCACGAGACGCTGGTGCTTTTTCTATTCCTCGAACCGGTTCGTGATCATCTCGTACGCCTCCTGCAGGTCGTGCATTTCGGGGAAGACCTCGCCGGGGAACCATTGCGGCCGCCGGCGGCGCAACCCTTTTTTTCATGGGCACCTCGTCGATCGGTACCGTTTAACGTGGCGGGGACATGGGGCATTGTTTGCCCTAGCAGGGAACAATCCAGAGCACTTCACCCCAATGCTCCAGAAGTCAACAGCGTTTTTGCACACACCTGTACGCCATGAATCGCGAACAACCCTTCACGGAAGGCGCCCGAAAGCGCCGCACCCTCTAATAGCAGACGCATAAGCCACCACGGACGCACAGGAAGAAGGCAAGGAAATGCAAAATATTTCGATAATCAAGGAACGAACGGCTTGACCCTGAACACCAAAAAGCGAGGAAAACACTAAAGATTGGTTAAAATGCTACCATAAGTAACAAACGCGAGAGACTGGCGAAAAACTTACAGATTAAATAGCGAAAAGCTTACAAGAAAAACAAAATCGTATTTTAAAGAGTGGACAAAACCCCGGTCACGTTTTTTTGCCCTTCACCAATAAGCTACCGCTTATCGGCCATATGCTACCGTTCGTCGGGGGCGTAGAATTTTTATTGTTTATGGTTGTACGCAAGAAGTCAGGCCCAAGTCACTGTTCTTGCTCTACTTTATCATTTGTTGAATTTCATGTTTTCATTTTTTGAAAGACCCCTTTTCAAAATTTGCTATTCTCCCGCCTTCCCACCTCCTCTAACGTGAATCGTGTCGGTTCGGGGAGCAAAACAACAACTCACCCACCGACACGGCGGCGACCATGGAAGAAGTAAAGATCGCCGTCGCAAACATCCAAATAAACGGAAGAATTAGGAGACTCTCATGTCTATGGAAATGATGAAGAAAGCTGTTCTTGGCGCTGCTGGCGCTATCGCTCTGCTGGGCGCGGGTTCTGCTGCTGCTCAACTGTCCCCGGCGAACGTAGCTGGTCAGTGGGACGTCGTCCAGCCTAGCCCCGGCACTTACACGTTCTCTGGCCCCACCGTTCTGTCACAAAGTGGTATTGATATCTCTTGTACCCTCAGCCTTACTGGCGACGTCACCTACGTCTCCTCAAGCGAGGTTACGATTGACGTCACCAGTGGCAGTGTGATGGGCGGCGGTCTCTGCGGCGCCGTATCTCTGAGCGGTTTCCCTTGGACTGCCAGCATCCCTGGGTCAGCTTCTCAGGCTGATGCGCTCGCCGAAGACGACGTTAACGGTACCTTCAATGGAGTGACTGTAAGTACGTTCCTGGGTAGCTGTACTGGCAATGTGGCCGCTACCTTTAACAACGGCAGCCCGATCAGTGCCGATTCTTACTTCATCTTTGATGACAACTTCGGCAACTGCTCCGTTGACGGTACTCTGACTGCCACTACCGACGTAAACGCTTACTAATTTTCAGCCTTTCCAAGCTAGTCGGGAGGGTAGGGCTCAGCGCCCTACCCTTTTATTTATACGGTGAATATTTTTCTTCGAATTGGACCAATATAGCAAAACCAGCGAACTGCATGAGAAAAATAATTGATCGCAAAACCTTAAAAATAGTAAAAATTTCTTTTTTTTGAAATTTTATATTATCTCTAAAGATTATTTAGACACCTCCATAGTAAATCTTTTATAGACCAAAAGACGGCAAAGCGCGCATCTTATCAAGGTTGATATAGGAACCAAAAGCCATTAAACCGTAGACTATCCTAAACCCTGAGATTCAAAACCAACTGAACTTATTTTTACACGCAGAGGATACAGACATCTTATAAGCGACCGCGCATAACATCTTATCAGTGATGGTACGATACAGGAGCGCGTCGATGGCGATGTTTTTGTGCGTCAGCAAGCGAGCCAGTACATCTTTTTCAAATAGACCGCAGGAATCAGTTTCGCCGAGCGTACCAGAGTCATGACTGCGGCGGCACACCGACCGTTACGCAGTGAGCCCCGAACAGCCGGTTATTGCACGCCAACGCCCGGCGTAAGATTTCACGTCAAGTAGACATCGAAAAAGTAGGTTTTGGACTTGTCGTAACACCTCGGCGGTTTTGAGTCCGCCAAGGCTTGAGTGATTGCGTTCTTCGTTGTATTCCAGCATCCAGGTGCGACTTATTTTACGGACCTCATCCAGATCCCGGAACAACAACCATGTGTGCAGCTCCTCTTGTCGGTAATTGCGGTTGATCCGCCATACTCATTTTGGTTCGACTTGACCGGCTCGATGTAATCCAGCAGGATGCCGCTCATCAGCACCCCTCCGCAAACGCCTTACCCATGAACTCAGGGCCGTAGTCGGTTCTGAGAGAGTCCGGCGCAAGACCCGTTCTGCTTTGACCTTTTCGAACACTTGCACCGGCCGGCGACGGGGCAGAAACTTTTCAAGTTCACTCGCCAAGTTTTCCCGATTAAAGCCGTTTAGCACGTTGAAGGTGCGGAATCGTAAGCCGACCCATCGCTGGTTAAATCCGTCGACCAGACCTGATTCGGCTGAGCCGGAAAGAAGAGCGGTAAGGCATCACGCTTGGGGAGTCACTTCATGGTTTCTCGGCGTCGATCCAGCCACAGACGATAATACACCGGGTAGCCCCATTTGTGACTGGCACCCCTGGCCTTGCCGACGCAATCGCCGAAGCAGCCTGCTGAACCCCGGACCCGGCTTCGGTTTCGCCAGATCCGAAGGCGCCGCTTCAATCAATATAAATCGTGCTTTGGCCAGTCGCTAACCAGATCGTACCAAGGTGCCCGGGATAGGCTCTAAAAGAGGCAGCCCGTGCGCACCGACACGAGGTTCCTCTGCCAGATAACTATCAGCCCCGCCATCGCAAGGATGGTCCTTTTACTTCAAATGACCATAAAGTAAAGCAACACACATAACATCTTAAAAAAAAAGACCGACCCAGCGGCAAAATGAAAAGTCGGAAATGGACGCGCATTCGTTACATTTCTTCTCTTTTTTCGGAAAAAAAGAACACGCAAATCTTTCTCTCTACGCTTACTGATCTCGACAAGACATCATAACAAGATGATACCCAGTAAATCTCAAAGAGAAGCTCTCATATAAAAACCGCCACTCTATATATTTAAAGTTGCTAGACAGAGCAATATTTTTTGATATAGCAAACCTAGCCCGGCAAACAAACGCAAAAAATGAAAATGCCGCCCCGCAAGCGGGGCGGCAATAGTTCACTTAATCGGCTCGGAAATAAAATTGAGTCTATTTCCATAAGCGGGAATCAAGAGATCAAGCGATCCAACCCAGGCCCCAGATCTATTTTGAACACGAATATCAATGTTCACGGGATTGATGTTGTACTGCTCTATAACCATACGACCGTCGTCAAGGAATTCGACAGAACCGGTCAATTCCATCGTTATAGGATAGCTTAGCAATGAATGGACTGGGTCGATAATACTCACCAAGCCTTTGTTTTTAAGCTCAGGCCCATCCATGTATAGATCCACAACTGCCTGTAGAACGAGCTCATCCCCCTCTTGCGTTATCCAACCTGTTATCGGCTCGACACGATTGCCTAATTCATCCTCAGAGTACCGCATTCTTAGCACCTGCATACCGCTTTCAGTAATGATAGCAGTAGTGCCGGGACCAACTTTCTGCCGAACATAAAGCGAACTCGCGATAATGTTGCTAGGCCAAATAGAAACTTTCAGACCTCGAGCTTCATCGTATTCACTAGTGACCTCTGCGAATAATGCACCAGTGAGATAGGTAAATTTCTGCTCAGGGCAGTTTAGAGGTGGCGCATATTGGCCGAGCTCAGGATCAGAGTCGTCAAAGTTTGTGGCGGGTGAGCCATAACCGCAGCCGATGACAGTACCATTAATCGGAAGAGTCGCCACAACATCTGGAGCTTTTCGTATACCAACAACACCTTGGCTATTAGTGGAAACGACTTTAGCGCTATTAGGTGGGGCTAAGACGCCGTTAGGGTCATATTCTTCGTTATTCCTGGCATCAAGAGGTTGATCCTCTGCCCCTTTCTCTTCCTCAACGTACTGATACACACTTGCCAGTGGGAACGTTGCGAGCGCAGCCCCATCTTTAATATCCTCATTTTTCTCATGAATAAAGTTATTATTGGTATCATGAGAAGGGAGAGCAGACAAAGATTGCAGCACTGTATTAGAACCGTCGCCACCGGAAAAGTACTGTATCATATCCGGCCCGCCCGAGGTTGCGGGGACCTCGTTTTTTACAAACTTCCATTCCCTTTCTGGCAGTTTGTATAAAAACTCCGGTTGTTCGGGCTCCCCTACTTCACTAATCGCCACAGGCATACCAAGAACCTGGGTCTGGAGCGGCAATCCAAAATCATCACAAATTGATCCCGTTCCGTCACATGCGGCAACCGATGAATTCAAGTTGTCATTTGACCCCAATACGTAACGATAAAGTTTATCTTTTTCCCATGGGGTTTCGGGATAAAAGATCAGTGATTTTGCCCTAAGAGTGAGCTCACCATTAATCTCTTCAACTGGCGCGCCAGAGGAATCAACACTCTCGACTTTGAAACTACCTCCAAGTTGTACGCTATTTGGATCTATATTTTTGGAGAATTGAACAGCGATTGGCCTTTCACCAGGCAATTCAGGTAAGGGCATGTGGTCGTCCTCATCTTTGAGGTCATAAGATGTCCCTTGATCCCAACCGGGAAAGCCACCAGCACAACGCCCTATGTCTCCCTCGCTCAAGGAAACTTCCTCTTCAACCAAAGCGCAGGGAAAGCCAGGGTAAACCGCCAGCACTACCGGCGAACGCTGCTGAGCGGGTTGTTGGAAACCGGTCGGATTACCGAATACTACCTGCTCTCTAAGTTCAACCTTCAAAGGCAAACTAAATGTCTCATCAAATGCCGAAGTAGCCTGATTACCCGACAGGTCTTTAGGAGCAGGATCAATTTGCAGACGATAGTTTACGGCGTTTGTCTCCATGTCAGCATCGAGGTACTTACGTGGCTGTATAATCACCGCGCCACCGTCGACTTCTGCGGTATAATCTACTTCTTGGCCATTTCGGTACAGATGAACACCAGCCTGTATAGAATCAGGATCAATCGACTCGTCATAATTAAGAATGATCGGATCGCTGGGTTTTTGCACGTCCGCATTATCGCCAGGGACCCAGCTCTGTAGCTCAGGCGGTGTTGTATCCTGTGTTACTTGCGGTGGATTATTTTGATCCTTATAAGACTGCAACTGGAAGCTCAGCATCCCATAGCCATACTCCTGGCCCAGGATATTAGGCTCGACGACGCTTACGGCATCCAAGTTCAACACGCCGGCAGTGGGGTCCACTTCAGCCAGGCCAACCAGCTCGATGTGCAGGAGGTCCTGGGTGAAGGCGCCGTTGGCGCGTGCTTCGCTGGTGGCGATGCCCACGTCCATCAGCAGATGCACGATGCGCAGCGCATCCGGGTTGTTTTCGGCGTAGGGGTTCGGCACCAGGTAGCCGCTGGCGTCGGACAGCACGGTCATCGTCACGTCGCCGGAGCCGAAGCCGGCCGGCACTTCCCCGCCGATCAGAATCGGATTGATTTCGGCGCCGTTAAGCACGGTGCCTTTCGGCAGACGGATCGGGGTGACGTCGGTGTAGGTGGTGACGTCCGCCAGTTCCGCGCGCACTACTTCAGCGCTGGCCTGGGTGATGTTTTTGTTCTCGCCCAGCAGGGTGCCGTTAACCGGCACTTCGTTCACCGGCTTGCCGGTGAGGCGTGAGGTGCTGCCCTGGGTGAGTTTTTGCACCAGGATGGCCGGGGCGCCGTTCGGGGAGGAATCCTTGGGTGTGAGCGTGTAGCTCTGGGCGCCGAGGGTCTCACCATAGGTGCTGGTCAGGCCGGCTGTGATTTCCAAGGTGTAGGTTTCGCCGGCATTCAGGTATTCCTGGTCCGGGTCCACGGTCATGTAGGCGCCATCAATCAGCAAGGTCGCGGGCACTGGTGCACCGCTGCTGTCACGCAGAACCACGGAATCCGCAGGGATAGTCCCGCCGCCAGGTCCGGTGCTGGCCGGATCTTCGCCGTAATTAGCGGTGGCGCGGTCAATAGGCTGAGTGAACTGGAAGCGGAAGCTGGAGAAATCCATCACCGGTTCCATGGCCGAGCCGTCCGGCATGCGCCGACTGACTTCGAAGGCGTCGTCTTTCACCACCAGACTTTTCGGGCCTTCGTGCAGCGGGCGGGTGGTGAAGGTCAGCGTCTGGTCCTTCGCCGTGCCCTTGCGAAGCGGCAGGTCTTCGATGACCACGGTATAGAGCTGATTGGGTTTGAGATCTTCGTCCGGGTTGAGGGTGACGTTGTTGGGTTCACCCGACACCGCTTCGGCCGGGGCGTTAACCACCGAGCCAGTGGCCGCATCGCCTTCGTACATGGTGATCGCGTTATTGGCGTTGCCCAGGTTGACGGCGCTGGAGAAACGCAGCACCACCGGCGCGGCGGTGGAGATTTCGCCCTGGCCGTTATCGGGATAGGCGTAGAGCAGCGCTTGATTGTCGCCCTCGCCCGGGTTGCTGCCGAAATCATCGACAGGCGAATCGCCGCCGTCACCGCCGCAGGCGGTAAGCAGCATCGCGGTGCCGAGCATCGCGACGGAGGACAGCAGCGTTCCTTTCCGCTTAATGTGTTTCGTTTTCATGGTGCCCCCTTAAAACTGCATGCTGATGGAGCCGGCGAATACGTTAACGTCGCCTTTGGTTTCCACCACATCATCGTTGAGCGCGGTCGGCTGGCTGGATTTGATCTGGAATTCGCGCTGATCCATCAGGTGGTACTGATAGCCGAAGTCCAGGCGCAGCGGATGCTTGAGGCCGTAGACGTGGTCGAAGGTGGCGCTCATGCCCAGGCCGATCACGGTGCGGTCGGAATCCAGGTAGTTCACTTCCGGGTTCACGTCGTTGGCCAGCGGCGATTCCTCGAACGCCACGCCACCGGTGAGGGTGAAGGTGTCGTTCAGGTAGTACTCGGCGCCGATGCGCGGGATGACGATATCGTCGAACTCCAGACCCAGGTTGTTCTTGACGGTGTCGTTGTTGAGCTCGTCTTCCAGCGCGGACCATTCCTGCATTTCCACCGCCAGGCCCAGGCGCCATTTGTCACGCTTGAGCTGCATGCCCAGGGTGTAGATGTTGGGCTGGTAGGAATCCACCGTGGCGATGTCGATGAACAGGCCGGGATCCGGGATGGTGCCGGGGATGATG
>TARA_R100000655_G_scaffold90512_1_pt1 | contig 10205 bp, 12 predicted proteins | sample TARA_R100000655 | Tara Oceans TARA_R100000655 (sample SAMEA2622497) | marine metagenome | biome: marine biome (ENVO:00000447); feature: deep chlorophyll maximum layer (ENVO:xxxxxxxx); material: "saline water (ENVO:00002010), including plankton (ENVO:xxxxxxxx)" | depth 90 m
ACATTTGTTTGATCGTACAACTCCCAGCCTGTTTCAGCAGGGTAGCTGTCCGGAACTATTGTAACTATAATTGCAGACTCACCTTCCTCGCATTCTATCTCTATAGGCAAGTCACAAAAGCCTAAATCAAAGTTTGCCCACGGGTTCCAGTTGTATGCCTCTGGATCTGTACATCCCGGTACAGCCCCACATGGTAAGCAGCTTTCCCAACAGAATGGAGGCAAAACAATGTCTTCATCTCCAACCGTTAGCTGTCTATTGATAAAACCAAACTCATCAAAAATAAAACAGCCCGACTCATTAACTCCGTCAGGAGCCTCTTGATATTCCCAGTTGTTAGCAGAAAACTTCCATGAATAGGTTCCAGCAGACAAAGGGATTGTTATATCCCACACTCCATTGCCATCAGGATCTTCCATAGGAGCGCAGTTACCGCACCACCCATTGAATATTCCATTTACTTCAGGATTGATTATTTCTGGAGGAGCATCGTTTAAGTCTAACTGAAAGGTTACGTCTACTGTAGGCAGGTCACAAGGAGCGAGATTAAACTCATACTCAACCATCTCTGATCCAAAGTCATAGTCTTCAAACAAAATTCCTTGACATTGATTCTCAGCAGAGAAGAATCCACTACCATACTCACAACAGATTCCATCCCCAAACTCATCAGTCATTGTGAACTTGTAAGGGAAAGGAGAAGCTTCCATTAGAAGTCTCTCTGTTATAGTGGTGCTAACGTAGTTAGTATAACCGTAGTCATCATCAGACAGAATGGTATCCGGCCCTTGAGTAATAGCCCAAGCTGTTTCTTGTGGGTACTGATCAAATCCAATGGTTAAGTCTACGTAGGAAAACTGAGCTGTGCTAATTAATCCTAATAGAGACAGAAGGAAAGTTAACAGTATCTTCATTATGCGTAGTCTATATAAGTAATAGATACGTCTTCTCCATTCTCAAGAGCCTCAGCTATTGGCGGGTACACATCAAAGTAAGCCTGAGTAGACTTTCCTATAAACCCATCCTTCGTGTCTTTATTGCTCGTTTGAGTCTTACCCACCAGCAAGCAACCGCTAGTATGCTCGTCAGTATTACCGCAGTGAATAAGTATATACTGGAAATTAGGTACGTCACGCACCCATAACATGCCCTTGTGAATATCTTTAAATCTTTTTGCATACTTAGCATTAAAGCCCCCTTCAGTTCTTAAAGTAACTCTATAAGTACCGGCAGGAATTCTAGTCTCATGCATTACCTTCTCGTCTCTGTCTTCGTCTTCTAACGTGTAAGCTAAGAAGTCTCTGCTTCCATCTGCATTTACTTTATACAGAATTCCATTAGTAGAATCTGACTGTGAGCTTGTTCTTAATACTTCTAGTTTCATGTTAAAACTGGCTTAGATATTTTTGTATGAGGGTTAGGTACTTGTCTTTTCGTTCTTGAGTGAATATTGAATCCACAGCCATATTAGTTATGTGGTAGTTAACACTTGATACTGAACCCACTTGAGCAAGACTCAAAGCAGTTGCAAACTTCCCCATTAGAGATTCCCCTTGCGCTCCAGTAACTCCTGCTGCTCTATTGTCTCTTAAAAAAATATCTACCAGTTCTTTGCAAAAATCCTGATCCATCCACAATCTTTCCTCAGCAGTAGGTACAACATCATTACCTACAAACTCTACTAAGTAGCCAGAGCCTAAACTGTCAGCCCTAGCTTGCGCTGCTGCTTCATTGTCAAAGTGAGCAACATTTTCCCAGTTGTCTTTATATATCTTGTATATACCCATAATCTATCCTAATACAAAAAATGCTGAGGGAAGTTTGTGTCCATTATACTCCCATACTGAAAGAGCACCACTAGCTACAGTTGATGGGAGAGTTGCAGTGTATGTATACGAGTTGTCGAACAAATAGAATCCTCCTCGTGCATTTGCTGTAGCCATAGGAACTAATGCTTGAGTATCTGCTACATAATTACCCCCCATATCTTGTTGCGCCCCATCAGCTAATAATACAGACATGTACAACCCTTGAGCTAGAGTCTCTGTGCTAGACAATGCAATAGCTTGTCTTTCATCAACTCCAGTAGTAAATGGCCCAACCTGTACAACTTTAGTCCAACTGTCGCTAGAATAAACATACTTGTAAATTCCACAAACAATATCATGGTCTGTGTTAGTGCCGTTTTTTGTTTGAATCCCAATATGAGAAATACTCATCTGGCCTTCTACTCTAAATATACCTCCGTACCAGTAATTTGCGGATATGTCAACATGACCAAAAGATGAGGCAGCACTATCGTTGCTACATGGAAAATGATCGCCCTTTAACCTTATGTCATAACGATCATTAGTAAATGTAATCTTATCACTGCTTCTAGCAATTGTCAGCCCCGTTCCTGCCTCTAGCACAACATCATCTGTGCCACCAGTGCTGGCAGTGAGTCTAATTTTTTCTTCATCGCTATTATCTCCGTCAACACAAGAGACGGAATAAGTGGGGCCGTCTGCACCAGCTGCGCCAGTAGAGCCTGTAGCGCCGGTAGACCCTGTGGCGCCGGTAGACCCTGTAGCTCCTTGTGGGCCAGTGTCTCCTTGTGGGCCTTGAGCCCCCGTAGCACCAGTAGCTCCAGTTGGCCCTGTAGCACCAACAACGCTAACACTTACAGTAGTAGTTGTAGGCGGGGTTACGCTTATTGTAGACACAGAGTCTACAGATGTAGTAACAGGAGAGCCGGAGTTTACTGTTACAGTTATAGCCATTATACGTCAGAGTTTACTTTAAATGATCCAAAGATGTAAGTCTTAACGACTCCATTTAAAGCATTCTGGAAATCGTATGAATATGTTCCTGCTACAATGCCATTCATTGTTTCTGCTGGAATGGTTATCGTAGCTTTAGAGTTAGCAATAGCAGTACCTGTTGCTGAACCTTCTCCGATAGTTATATCTCCGTCATCAAGAACAATAGTTGAAGCATCTGCTTTTTCTGATAGTACTTTATCAGACATAACTTGTTGACGATCTTTAACTCTGAAAGTCCATCCGGTTGTATTAACAGCCTCCCCAAAGTCAACCTCAAGAGTGAAGGTATCTCCCCTCCTACAAGTAATATTTAATCTTGACGCTGTGTCTAAATTTACTGATGCCATTATTCGTTTATTATTTGGTCAATGATCTGATCAACTTGATCCTTAGCTTCTGCTGGCTCAGCTCCAGCCTTAGTGAGAGTTTCAGTGAGCTCGTCTCTAACACCTTGTCTCTGAGAGATAAGCTGAGACTGCTTAACTGCTTGCTTCTCTACACGCTCATCCTTACGATCTTCCTTTAGAACTTCTAACTTTTCTTTAAACTCTTGATCGTCTGTCTTAAATCCTAGCGTTGCTTGAGCTCTGAGTGTTTCAACTTCTATTCTATGCTGATGCTTCATTTGCTCCATCTGTGCTTCAAGCTGACTCTTTAACTGTAACATCTGCGCTTCTGATTGAGCCTCCATCTGCATCTCTTGCATTCTTCCTTGAGAAGCTTGCTGAGCTGCTTGAGCTTGAAGTTGTGCCTGCATCTGAGAGTTCTGCTGAGCCGTCTGCTGCATCTGTGCTATCCTTTTCTTTCTTCTAACAACAAGAAGTCTTTCAGCTTGATTAATATCTTTTAGCTGGCGAATTGCAATAGCATCCTCAATATCAATCTCTTTTTGCGATAATGAGATTTGAATGTTCTGCTCAAGGTATTGTTTCTCAATCTCCTCCATTTCTTTCTGGACAGTCACACCGAAGTTATACATCGGCATATTGTTGAAAGTGGATATTAGAGATATGTTCTCTTTACCAATAGCATTAGCATACATATTGTATAGAACAGAATCTTTAGGGATTATCTGAACACACTTAACAATGTCAGCACAGACTTTCTTAAACAACATCATAGATGCGTTAGTAATGTCGTAAATAGCATTGTTGCCGGCGGTAACAGCCATTTGCTGCACTCCCACAAGAGCATCACCTTTTGGAGTAGAAGCATCCATAGCTTCATTAATTCCGGTCGTGTCCCTAATGAGGCGTAAGTAATGGTTATACAATCCAATAAACTCATTTATGTTTCTTATCGAATTGCCTATTTCTCTAATTGGTGGGTTCTGGAATCCTCCTTCTGGATTCTTAGACCGGTAGTAGAATACACCCGTCTGCTCATATATGTCATGTAAGTCAAGTGGCTGAAGCTCACCGCCTTTACCTAACTGTACATTCTCCAGTCCTTCAATGTCAATGATGATACCATCAGGCTTAGCTTTAGCTACAGCTTGCTGTATCTTAAGATGCGTGAGCTGAAGCTGATCTGCAAATCCAATGCAGCCATCTACCATTGACTTAGGAATCATGTCCATGAAGTTTGTAGCAACAACAGAGTAAGACATATTAGCCTTACTTAAATCATGAATGTTCTTTGGTATGTTTGTCTTTATTCCGTAATTAAATAGAGCTCCACAACCTACAACGTAATAGCCGCCATAGATAGTTTCGTTCTCCATCTTCCTCACTTCTCTTTTGTAAACTGAGTTTTCTGGCTCTTTGTAATTTTCTGGCTTTAAGTAAAAACCTACATTACCATGTCTACTTTCTTTGGACTCGAAAGTCATACAGTCAACAGACTTAAACTCAAAGTCTAAGACATCAACCATAAACTCATCATAACCAAACTTATGTCTTTTCAAGTGCTCATCATAAGAAGACTCATTCAGCCTTCCTGATGAATACCCGTATTTCTTCTGTGCTTTCTGGGCGATCATTTTTATTTCCTCCTCAGTAAGCTGTCCAGCTGAGAGCCTTCTGAGTTCAGATATTGTCATGCGCTTAACATGACCTGCATAAACAAGATCGTTGAAGTTAGGGTCTTCAGTATAGCTATGTATGAAAGTTGCCGGATCAACATACTCCTCCATAATCCCGTAATTAGGATCATTAGATCTTTTGACACAAGACATTCCGATCTCAGCAAGATCTTTTACACATCTTCTGTAAGTAGTGTCAGAAAAATCGTTCCACTCAAGAGTCATGTTGGTGGCAATCTGAGCCGCAATCTCTGAGGAAGACTTTATGTTATTGCCTATAAATATCTCTGCCTCTTCTAAAGTATCCGGAATCTGATCAACCTTTGCTTCATCTGTCCCCAGCTTCTGTGAGATCTGCTTCATAGAAGACTTAGCGTTTACTTGCATCTCTATCTTTCTACGCTCCATGTCTTTCTCTGAAGAAGACAAAGGATCAACAGCCTCTAAGTTGGGGTATGGTTTCTTTGAAAGAATTTTGTTTACTACGATTCTAACAAACTTCGGGAGTATAGGTACAGGAGTAAAGTCTAGGTTTAGAAAGCTTCCATCGCCATTTGATGGATCTAAAGAAGTTAGTAGCTGTCTATAAATAGAAGTGTCTTGCGTTCCATTCGCATACCTTCTGTTTCTACTGAAAACGCTATGTCTTTTACGGACGAGTGAATTGGCTTTATCCATGTCGCCCCATTGATCAAGAATAGCTTTTGCGTATTTAACACCGTAAGCCTTACTCTCTTTTACCTCCCTGTTTTCTAGCGGGTCGGGAAAACCCATTTTTGATTTATTCTGGCTTCCGTACATATCCTTGCAAATATAGAAAATCTATGAGTGGAATGATTTAGGGGTATACTTCCTAAAAAACTTCTTTTCTTCAAAGTTAGATTCTGCTTTTTTCTCCTTTACTTTTTGAGCTGCAAGAAGAGCTAAACCAGAAGATATAGTAAGGTCATACTTTGTTCTCTTGTCAATCTTATACTTAATCCAATCTTCTAAAGTTCTGTTGAAATACATGTTGCCAATATCATCAGTGTCTACTCTAACGCCGACATAGTTGTGAATGTAATGCTCAATAGCTTGCGCGTGTGACTGTATCATATCGACAGAGTTTGATGGGACTCCTTTCGTTTTTACCTTTACAGCAGAACTTGAACTAGAGAGGTGTTTTGGCCTGTCCATCAGATAGTTATCGTATCCACGCTGTTCAAAATATCTAGCAATACCGTACTTGTTATTCTCTATCAATAATGGATAGCCGTAGTAAAAAGCTGCCATCAAAACATCCTCATAAAAGATAGCTGCTAAGTCTGGTCTAGATGCATACTCTAGTACAAACATATTAGAAGGGGCGCTCATATTAAACTTGTTGTATAGATGCATTGCCCCCTTAGATCCTCTGCCGTCTACTGTTTGATCTAAGTCATAGCTATCAACTCCACCGCATCCAATGTGAGCATTTGCCGGAGATTTCTTCCCAGATCTATCTTCTTGGAATCTGTTTCTATTCTCTGGATTAGGATGCCATGAAACCCTGAACCTGCCATTAGGGTCTGGGGAGAATACAACTTCTTTGTTTTTTTCTTTCCATACAAAATTACCTTGAACTACAGGGTTGGGGTATAGTTCATTGTTATGGTCTATCTGCTGGTATATCTTTCCTACATTAAACACACTCCCTTCAATACTATCCCTGAACGCCTCATCAATACTCCAAGAGAACTGACGGATAATCTCATTCATTTCTTTAGGGTTATGCTTGAGGGCATTACGCTCATTTCGCAAATAAGTCTTTGATCCAATATCAATTGGTACACCGTCAATACCTTCTAGTGGTTCTTCTGGATCTTCAGCTACGCATCTACCATATATATCAAAGAATCCTTCAAGGGCATCATAAGCCGGAATAAATATTCTATACAATCCACTCTTCGTCCTGCCATTAGCATTTCTTTCGAGAGGATCAGAGTCGTCCCATAATTCACGGAACTCTTCCCCGCCTTTATCCATTGGGTTTACGGTGCTACCTACAAGAGCCTTACCTATGATCTTCCTACCTACAATAAGACAGGTTCTTTGTATTCTCCAAGCCTCACGTATGTCTGAAGGCTTCTCCCACTTACCGGCCTCATCCAGATACAGCATGTGCAGCTTCTCACCATCATAGGCATTGTTAGTAGTATTCTTCCAGTTGATGACCGTGTTAAGTGCATCTCCTTTAGTTGAGGTCTTGTAGTTTTTTGTTATACGCTTTGAAGGCTCTCGGAAAGCCAGCTCCATTCTTGGATTAGTAGTACCATCCTGAATAGGTTTGAAAAAGAAAGGGTAGCTCCTGAACATAGCTACTGTCTTCTTCATGAATATGTTCTCCTGTGCGTCCTTACCAGTCTTTGACTGAATACCTAGAAGCTTCTCTTTAACTTGAGTAGCCTCATCCACAAGAACCGAAGAACAGATATTAGTGTAACCAGAACGCCTACACTTAGTATAAAGCTGACCGATGCAGCGTGGGTCAATCTCGCACGCAGCCATGTGAATAAAAATGTCTCTCTGGAACTCGAAGTAATACGGGTTTCCAATGTCAAGTCTTGTCCATTGGAGTAGCATGTAGTGCCGGCCAGTAATATACGTAGGCTCCCCATCATTGTAAAACCAAACACCGTTGCGCCGGCGGTCAAATTCTTTTTCGATATATGGAAGAAACTTTTTCCGAAACTCAGAAGGTTTTTCATACCACTCGTCCATACTTCTAATTGATGACAGTTCTTCCGGCACGTTAATCCTTCCCCACATCTGCATACTCCTAGACTTTCCTGAGAAGAGGATTTCTTTCTTGGGCGGCTTCTTTGGAAGACAAATAAGTAGCCCGTGGAACTCCTTAATTTCACCCTTCGTGCCTCTAGGATCCAGTACAATAGCTTTATCGTCATAACCTTCTACGTCAATTAACATTATTCAGGATGTTTTTATTTGCTGAACCTCTCAGCTATTCCTCCGCTAAAGTCTCTATCTTCTTCGATAGATCCATTCTCTGTGAGCTCCTTTACCATCTGCTCTAGCTTTTGTCTTTCTACTAGAAGCTCTTTGCAGTCTATAGCTGTCTGTTTGATAGATTGGAGCTCTGCCTTTCGTGAAGAGCCACCGGCTTCTGGATCTACAGGCTTTTTTATTTCCTCTATCATATTGTCGATAGCAGTCTCCATGCTATTCATCAATCTTTTAGCAGCGCCTATGGTAGTAAACTTAGGACTCGACATACAATAAATCTTCAGATCTTACTCTATAATACTCCTTACCGTCTATCATTATTCGATAGTCCATATCCTTAGCAAACCCTACGACATCTCCTTTCTTAACATTCAGCTCTTTTAGCTCTGGAGAATCAAAAGCAACCTTTCCTTTTCTGACAGGCTTTTCTTGGAGAGTTATTACCTCTATTACTTCAGAAGGTTTGTCTATATGCTCTTCAACCGATTCAAGTATCGACCATCCAAACAGAGGCTTTATCTTCCCAGTCTTCTTGCTTTTGTAAGCAAACGCTTGATTGCCAATGGTGTATTTTGGGTCACACTTTACAATGTAGTTATTGTCTAGGCCGGTAAGAGGTTGTCCGTCATTAACGACGACTAAGTGGTGGAAGTAAAGAGTATCTCCTTTTTCCACTCCGGTCTTATACTTAAGTGGTGGTGATACTACTTCTGCTTCAGTAGTTCTGTGCTTGAACTCGTCAAACTTTGTATCTATAAAGATCTCAAACCCACTTTCAGTGCGTAGTGTATCGTTGATACGCTTAGGTATCTCAACGACAAAAAAATTAATTGTCTGCATTAATTAAAATTTCAAATCAAATTCAAGCATGCAAGGCATCCCATCTATAGCTTTCCATAGCTGAGTACCCTCATTGTCTTCAATATAAACTAAGTATCTAGTCTTTGCAAATTTGTGAAGGTAAGATTCGTCTTGTATAATAGCCGATACCTGTCCACCGCCGGCATTCATGCCAACGTAATACGCCATGCCATCCTTCGGATCTCGTCCGATGATGATCTTTCTAATAAGTCCTTCCATTTTAATTTAGTGAAATGTCCATGTCTCCAAAGAGATCAGAGTACCCATTACCTTTAGGTTCCTCATAGCCTTCATCCATAACTCCCCAGATAGTGTGGAGCTCTCCCCTGTCTTTAAGATTGAAGCTAAATATAGATTGTAAATTAGCTAGGTTACTGTCATCATTCTCGTAAACCTCATCTATAAGACCAAAGACCATTGCGCTCATCACTTTATCCTCATATCCATATTCTTTAGTGAGGGCTTCTACCTCTGCAAAAATGTCAATGATTTTACCCATGAACTCAAGCTCTCTCTCTGTCATTCGTTAAATTTGTATATCAAAGATACAAATTATGAGTAAGTCGAGGTCTTCAAAGAAAAAGATGTTCCGGGACTTTTCCGTTATGAAGGATAAGTATCTGGGTTACAACTACTTAAAGGATTTACGTTCAGTAAGAGAGAAGCTAAGTAAATCAAGCGGAGTGTCACGCCAGCATCTTGAGTTTATGCTATGGGTGTACGACTTAGAATTCTTTACTATATCGTATGCGTCGATGGAGTATGAGATGAATCAGAACAATATAAAGAACAGGATCATATACCCGCTACTTAAACAAGAGTATCTGTACAAAAGGTTTGATAAGCTCACGCCATCTAACACGCTGGAGGATCATTTATTCAGAGAAGAAACAAAGTATAACTATCGTGTGCGCTATGCGCTCTCGCAGAAAGGTAGGCTTTTTGTCCAACGGTTTTACAACGCCCTAAATTAGTACGTAGTACTAGAAAATAAATACCGGGAAAAATTTGGAAGTAAGGAATAAAGATGCTTATATTAAGATCAGCAAACCAAAAACCCAACTCATCATGAAAAATTTAATTGCATTATTACTCGTAACAGGAATCACAATCACATGTCAATCACAAGGGGATGTACTAGCTTCATTTGGAACTAAAGGTTTTGACAATTCAAAATGGATCTGTAAGCAAGTAACCGTTGAAAATGGAGAGCTTGTTCAGACTATTCTACCTATTAGCGATGAAGAAGACTACAAGACGTATGGCGATTTTGTAGAGTGGATTATCAGAGAGCCGGGAACATACATCATCACAATGCGTTATAACGAGAACATTGGAAGACAGTATCACGCAAAAGAAAGAGACCTCTTCATCACAGTCCCAGAAGAAGGACTAGAGACGAGAGATCTCTATAACATGAAAAGAAGAAGTCACTACTTAGATTAGTGGCTTCATCTAAATCTTATTGCTCCTCTACCTACTGGCGTGTTAACTCTGTCGTCAGATTTACGGCGCATAGCTAAACCGCTAATCAC
>TARA_R100000655_G_scaffold15189_11_pt1 | contig 10204 bp, 9 predicted proteins | sample TARA_R100000655 | Tara Oceans TARA_R100000655 (sample SAMEA2622497) | marine metagenome | biome: marine biome (ENVO:00000447); feature: deep chlorophyll maximum layer (ENVO:xxxxxxxx); material: "saline water (ENVO:00002010), including plankton (ENVO:xxxxxxxx)" | depth 90 m
ACGATAACTATCTACATAGCCTATACTCTTGCAATATTGCATATAATCGACATATAAACGACATATTTTTACTTGACCATAGCTACTTTTGCTTAACGCCATAATTTCCCCTAATTCTATTTAATTTCATTAAATCACTCTTTGATACTTTTTGTGTATCAACTTCACCTTTTGGATTATAATATTTTTGCTCTCCATTTATTTTAAATGACAACAAAGACTTTTGCTTCGGTATATATTTATTAGTTCTATTATAATTTTCATAAGTAGTAGTTGATTCGTCCCATTTACTATCGATTGCACTAAAATTATCAGTTATAGTGTTTAATTTTATCTTTAATAACTCTTTATCTTTACTATATGCTCTTACTTGATTAATATCAAAATTACCATTATAAGTCATTAGTAGTTCTTGTGGATCATCTAAAAATAATATAATTATCTTACTACTATTCATACCTGATATTACATTACCAGCAATATCTGCTATTATACTTCCTGAATAATCTATCTCTAATGCTTTTACTGAACTTGCATTGCTAATTTCTATTGTGTTTATATGTTGTGTTAATGTTATACTCATTAGTCATTACCTAAAATTATTTGCATTAATCGAATTGCATCTAAAATATTAATCGCAGCATTACCATCTAGATTAGCCAATTCTTTTTGTTGGTCTGTATAATCAGGATTATTAAAACCACCACCTTCTATCATATCCATTAATGTAAGAACATCAAATATGTCTATATTTTGGTCTAAATTTACATCACCGACTTGATAATCATAAAATTCTTGTTCTCCATATTCTTTTTCTTCTAGCTTGTGTAATTGCACACACTCTATATCTACTTTTGTTAAATCTTTCTTAATGCTTGTAATCATAAAATATGGATATACTACTTGGTCTATAATAGTGTTTTCTATGCTCATATCCATACCATAAGGCTTAGTATTATTAATATTAGTCCTATTACCCATATTATCAACAAAGTCTATTATATCGCCTATTTCTAATTCTATTGCATCGCCTAATGGAATCTGAAATGATAATAATAAATGTTGATTTTTATTTAATTCAAATAAATGTTTAGCTAATAGGTTTGCAGATAAGTCATCTTGTATATATTCTGCTTCATATTCTAATGTATAAGTATCTTCATCTTTTATATCATATAGCACTTGTTGTGATGATGGGAAATTATGTTTTATATCTTCTGTTGTTTTTGTGTATTCTTCTTTAACATAATCATAACCATATTTTACTCTGCATTTTACAGCCACATCTTCTATCTTAGTTTTGCTATATTTGTGTCGCATTATTTGATTAACATTTATACTTTTATCTATATCATCATCTGTATATGTATTTTTAATACCTACTACAGATGGAATACCACTATACAAGCTCGTTCTATAAAACAATGGAGATGATTGAGATATTTTCTTTAATATATCTATTCCCTTTTCATCTTTATATATTGAGAAATCAAGTTCATAGTTATCATCAATTACATTTACTCTATTTATATCTTCTTCTAATCCTAATTCTCTTTTCATTAAATCATCTATAACATCAGATGGCTTTTTTATCATCTCTTTTACTTCTTGAGTATCTACTAATATATTTGTAGTAAGTGGATCAAAAGTTGCAAATACATAATTATTATCTTGAGTATCATCATTACCAAAATCTATTCTTGTTCTTATATCCGATTCATTAAATATAGCATTTTTTGGAAAAGCATCTATTAAATCCGTTGCTTCATCTAAATACTCAAATCCTGATAAAACACCATCTTGATATATTTTTTTACCATATCTTAATGACATAGAGGATATAGATTCATTATTTAAATCAACCCAACTACCACCACTATCCTTCCTAAGTATTGTTGCATTTGATAAAAATTGATATATGCTATCTGTTGCATTTATATCAGTAGTAAATTCTGACACATCTATATCATATAATGTTATATTCTTATTTTGTATTTGACCATCTATAACTAAATCATATCGTTCGTTTTGAAAATATAAATTTTTAAATTTTCTATTAGTCAAATAATCATATACTTCTAATAATGTGTTTTCTTGTTCTAATTCCTCTATTCCATTTTCTAAATTATTAGATGATTTATATTTAATTTGTAAATTTTCTACTTTTATTATTTTATTGTAATTATCAATTAAAATATTATCTATTGTTTTAGCTCTACCTCTTGCATTTAAAAAGAAATCCTTATTAAATACTTCAGATTGATACCAATTCCTTTTATAAATCATACTTTTAAATTCTGATTGAATATTCATTAGCAAACTATCACCATTCTCAGTCCAACCACCACCCCAAGAACTTTGTTGAGTTAAATCCCAAGTTGGAACAATATATCCAGTAAATATATTTGTATCTAACCAATTAGCACTATCTATCCACTCATCGTCCATACGCCAAGTATTAATCTCATTATCTAATTCTTGTTGGGCTGTTGTTTGAAAAGTATTTCTATTATCTTGCGAGAAAAAAGTTCCTTCAACATTAGATATAGGCATAGATGTCCTTATTCTAAGTGGTGATTTTTCTTGGAATCTTCGTGCAAGTTTAGGCATATAATCGTAATCGTGTTGATCCCAAGGATTAAACTCCTCATCATCACTTGATACTGCTATATTTTGTATTAAATCAACAATACCAATATGTGTTTCAGTCCAATTAGAGTTATCAATTTCTTCAGATGGCTTTGAAATAAAGTTTGCTTGTTGAGGGAATATGCAATATTCTAAAGATTCTGGCTCGTCCTTAGCTCCACCACCTACATATTCAGCTTCTATATTATTATTAAATGCTCCTATCATATTACCATCTGTAATAATACGTTTTTCTTTTCCTTCAGATATTGACACACTTGATTTTATTGGCTCAAACTCTAATTCAAATATAGGAACGTCAAAACTTCTATAATCTCCAAATTGATGTTCATTATACGATAATTCTTCTATATCAATTGCATAATTAATAACAGATAACATATCTGAATACTTATCTTTTATATTAAATTTTTGTTCTAGCAAAAATTGTTTTTGAGCAATAATAGAATTAAAAAGTGGATATAACATAAAAGCATACCTAATTACATAAACATTAGCTTTTTTTAATTTACTTATTTCTGAGCATAATAAATTTCCAGTTGATATAAACTTAGGTGAATTAGAATCTTGTGCAGTATTAAGCACAACAGCCGTGTTATTATCATTTAAAGTATATTGTGTATTCCAATCAATTTCATATTCATAATTGTTTTCTTTTAATCCTTGTGTAATTATTTTATTAGCTCTATCAGGTGGCTGACTATATACAATCGCAGCATTATCTCCGAGCTTAATACTTAAACTACTATTATTAATAAGTTGATTTGGAGATGTAGTATCATCTAAAGCAAATGGACTTATAGGCTTTATACCAATAATATCAGAATTATCTAAAAATGCTCTATCAGGAATAATAAAAATATTATTATCAGCAAATGCAGATTCTATTGTATTGTTATTTATAAAAAGAACTGCTGGTGCATTTTCTAAATGTCCATATAATATTGGTATTCTTCTTTCGTTATCACCTACAAATGTATTTTTTCCTTCATATAATGTATCATCAACTCTGGGAAGTTCTTTGTGAAATTCGTCTATAAATCTATCTTCGCATTGTAAAGTAATATCAGAACTATTGTGTGTTATTCCAGTTATTTTTAATGAAGCTATTGTCATACAATCTTCTAAACTTTCGCAAGATTGTGTTTTTATATAAATATCAACAATACCACCACTCATTTCGCCTACAATCGTATCTGAGAAGCGTATTCCACTTATTTCGGAATTATTTATTATTATTGATGTTCCACTTAGCTTTATCTTTTTATCTCGTAAATTAATCGACTCTTTAAGTCCACCAACCTTCATTATTAAATCGTCATAATAAATACCATCTAATGTCTGTGATTGAGTTGATAGATAATACGTTTTTAAACTATGATTAATTACAAATAAGAGATCAAAATTGTTGATGCTAGAAGATAAATCGTTTTTTATTTTAGGTTTTAATTCTATCACGACATACCAAAATCAGTTCCACGTCTAACTGCATCTGCTATTCTATCTGCAAGTTCGCCTTCTACAAATTCATCAGTCATTACGTTACCTTGTATTATAATTTGTGATCCACCACCAGCGTTATTAACACCTTCCATAGGAGTTACAGACACATACTCTGCTTGACCACCCTCACCAACTGTAAATTGAGTTGGCTCATCTACAACTCCTTCAAATCCATATTGAGCGCCTTCTTTTTGTTTTGCTGATGCTTGAGCTTCTCTATAAGCAGATTGAATCTGTATAACATTTGCTAAACCAGCTGCAATAATTGCAGTTCCAGTTATAATTCCAGCTGGGCCACCTAGTGCATAAGCCCTATTTGCACCAGCATAAGTATCTGCTATTGCTTGTGCTATTGTTAAATCCTTAACTAATTTTGCATTTTCACCAGTAGCTCCAGCTAATGATGCAAAACTACTAAATATCTGCGAATTTGCTGCAACTTCAGCAGCAGCGCCAATTTGCATCATTGTTGCCTTTGTTCGAGATACTTCTATTAATCTATTAGTTAAGTTTATTTCTTCTTCTTTTTGAGTATTTTTTACTGTATTTAATTTTATTTCTTCAGGTAATGTTTTTTCTCTTAAAGTAGCAAGTGCTTGTTCTCCCTCAGTTAATCCAACTAAATTTTCTCTCTCTTGAACAAGTAAATAGCTTGTATCTACCCTAAACATTGCTAGTTTTTCTTGTAATTTTATATTATCTTCAGTAAGCTCATTTATTCGTTCAGTAAAATCAACCCCAACAGAAAGCCCATCATAAGAAGCAACACCTTTTTCGTTAAGTTCTGTTAATTCTATTATTTTTTGTTTATTACTTTCGATTTGTCTTTCTATAATTTCCATTGGCTCTACAGCATCTCTTAATTGTAAAAATTTAAAAGCTAAATTTTCAATCGATGGGCTTAATTTTGCACCTATATCTTCAGCCATATCGCCTACCACATTTTTAACTCTAGATAGTGTTCCTTGTAGTGTCATCGCTTCAGTTTTTGCAACACCTTCAAACAATTCTCCCATCACCTCAACTGCTTTACCAGCTTTCATTTCTTCGGCTGTTAAATCTCTTAGTTGTGGAACAAGCTCTCCAAGTTCTCCAGCTAGTCCACTAAAAGTCTTTGCAGTATTCCTGACTGCTGATTCAAGTGTCATTCCAGTAGCTGCTGCTAAATCTGCTGCAACTGGAAGTATATCTTTTATCTGATCCTCAGTCATTCCAATAGAACCTAGAAATGCTTGTTGTGCTATAATAGCTTCATCACCAAATGTTGTTACTGTTTGCATCGCAGATGCTTGGTCTAATAATGCTTGTGATGTTCTACCTAGTGCTTGTTCTAGCTTTTTTTCTGCTAATTCTTGTTGTGCAAAAGCATCTACAGAAGCATTAATACCATCTAATAATGCTCGACCTCCAAAATATGCACCAGCAACAGTCATAGCTTTTGTTGCTAATCCACCCAAAGCATTGTTTAATCCCTTTACTTGTGTTTTAGAATCTTTGAATCCTCTGGTTTTTGCTTGTATTTCGTAAGTAGTTTTATTAGCCATTTTTACCCTTTGTGCTGAATTGTATCATTTCTTCTTGTATTATAGTAAACTCATCAACAACTTCTGCTGGAGTTTCTTTTAGTGATGGATATGGAGGACAATTAAAGTCTTTACAGAATTGATATTCCCTTATTCTCATTTGGCTGTTTTCGTCTATTAACTTATCCATATTAACAAACATAAGAGCCTGTTCGTATAATGCTTCTCCCACTCTGTCAAATCCCTTTTGTTTACATTCATTATAACATTCAAATATAACTCGATATACGTCATCGATACTATCAAATGTTACATCGTTACCAGTATATGGGCTTAACGCTACATAAGGAAATTCATTTGGAAATGTGTTTACCTTCTGTATTCCGTGTAAAGATATTTGAACATTGATCCTTAACTTGATTTCTTCAATTTTTTTTTTATTCACAATGAAGTAACATTCTTTAGCAATCAATATAGTGTCAATATCTGTAAACTCGTTAAGCTCATCTTCAGTAAATTTTGTTGCTATTAAACAACATTCTGCAAATGATGTCCAATCCAATGGCTCAGATAACTCTGCTTTATGGTATAAATTGTTAAATTTACCCCTATCTCGTAAGTTTAACTCTTTTATATCAAATTGTATATCTTTCTTATTTTCGCTTGTTATTTTAGCCATTTAGTTTATCCTTATTTTACCACGCTGATTGTGATTCACCATTAAATACTGATATTTGAAATGCTTCGTTAGTATCTGAAGCACCAGTCGTAACACCTTCAAATGCTAAAGAATGGAATATTCCGTTCTCAGATATATCTTGTGCTGGATCACCAGTATATTGAACATTCATCGCAATATTTGCTTCACCTACAGAAGATACAGTTCCATCACCAATATTTAGTGCTATTGCAAGTGTATCTCCATCAAGAAAATCTTGAATAACATTTTCACCAGCACCATAATCTGCATTTGCATCATATTTAATAGTCATACTTCCAGTTACTGTATATTCAGGTATAGAGTATGCTTCTGCATCACCATTTGAATTAAAACCAACTCTATTTACTCCATTAGATATACTTACACTAAAGTTTTTTAATACTACGTCCATATTAGCACCATCAACAGTTAATGTCTTTGTAGATAAATCACCTATGTTATAGTAACCAGTAGTTTCAGGAGCTACCCAAGAGCCATTAAAAGTCTGCTCTAATACACTTCCAGTAGATACTGGATTTGAGAAGCCACTAAAATAGTTACCACTCATAGTCATAAAGCCACCATTAGTTCCATAATCCATCGATAATGTAAGATCAGAACACATTACTCCAGTTACTTTAATTCCTTCTCCAGCAGCTGGATAATAAGCTAGATTTACTGTATGTGGAATATTATTTGATATTGTTCCACCTATTGCTGAAATCAATGTTCCTTCACCACCAATCTCTGTTAAGTGAACATAACTTCCTGATTCACTATGTTCTTGTGCTACAAGAGCAAGATGTTGTGCTAATAACTTTGGAGTAGCAATCATCTCGAAAGGCATCGTTATTGTTCCACCTCTTGTATTAAGAATTGTATCGTTAGCGTTTTTTACTAATCCTCTACCTGATAATAATCTTGATTCCCTTGTTACATTAAATGTTGGTTTAGTTGGCTGAACGATTGGAAGTTGTCTATAATCTTCTCCATCTGCTCCACTACTATCCAATCCAACTCCAAAGGTACTTTCACCTAAAATACCAACTTTAACATTACTTATGGGAAGGTTTGTTGCACTAGCCATTATTTATCTCCTTTACTTTTCTTTTTATCTATTGCTGTTACCAATCCCATAGATTGCATCTCTAATGCAACTTCTTTCGGCAACGCTATTGTTTTACCATCTTTTAAATCATCAAATTCTTTTGATGTGCAAGGCATACCAACTGAACTGAATTTTTGCAATTTATCTACTAAAGGTTTTACATTCATACTTTCTCCTAAGCTACATTTCCTAAATGTTTGCAATTAAAACTCATTGTTACTACATACTTTTCTTCTTCTTCCTCTGTATTGTATTCTGTTGTTTCTATCTTACAATCATAGGCTTTAGAAGAATCTGATAACTCCATTGTAATATTATCGTGAATAAGTGCTTCTATTCTAGCTACAACGCGAAGAACATTATCAAGAGCTACTTTTTCTATATCTTTTTTACCACTATAATACAAGAAATTAATGTTATACTCTCTAGTTTCAGAGAAAGAAGCATATTCAAGCAATGAATTGCTTATCGGATCTAATCGTAGATACTGACTACTAACATTTTTAGTATCGTGTCCAACGTATATTGGTAATGTGTTCCCAAACTCTGTTCTTAATATATTCTTTAATTTATCGAGTATATTCTTAAAATTATTTTTAGGAGTTATCGGCATTAGTAGCTATATCCTCGTCTAGTTAAATCAATCGCACTTGATTGTGCATTTGTTATTTCTCTACTAGCACTTGCTACTTCAATCTCCCAATAGTCATTCTGTGTCATTGATGCACCTTGAAATCTTACCATTAATCCACCTAATCCATTTAATTCTTGTAGTCCACCAGTAACTAGTTCTGGATCAGATTCTTGACCGAATATCTTATCATTACCATAATACTCTACTTTTACTTCTGCAACACCATAAGCACCAGTCGTTGTGCAAGTTATTTTTAATAAATCATATGCTTCACCTACATATTGTCCATCAGTTTCCACTATATCCATACTTCCTGATACGCTTTTATTATTAATCGCACCTTGTCTATCTTTAGCATCTACTTCATAAGATAACTTAAATTCACCAGCATTTAGCCTATCTACTATTCCAGTCCTATCAGCATTTGTTACTTGTGAATAGTAATAATCAGCTTCTTCTGTTTGACCTTCAGCTCTTAATATGTTTGCGACACAAATGTACGATGTCATCTTAATTACGATTGCATCATATTCTTTAGCTTGGGTATTTGACGCTGTATTTTGGTCTATTTGAGCAACTTTAGGTAATGGGGTAGCATATCTAGCATCTAGTAAATTATTTAGCTCCATTGAAGCGTTTACTAGCATTTGGTCAAAATAAGTAGCATTGTCAATACCACCCTCCATTAGTAAATCTATTGGATTAGAAGCATCGTTAAAATAATAAATAGTATCTAAAGCACTATCATAATACCATTCACCATTAACATTTACTACACCACTATTAGCTTCTGCATCTCCTAAATCCTCTCCATTGACAAATAATTGAGTAACTAAGCCTGAATTTCTTGCTAGATATAGATTAGATGTTCCAGTCGTTTCCCAACCTAGAATCTGTCTTTTAGCATCGTAAGATGAGAAGTTTGGATAATACATCTCAAGATCACTTTGACTTGCATATTTAAAATCAGTAGCCATTTATTATTTCCTCTTTCTTCTAGTCATTCTTTTTCTTTTAATTTTACCTAGTTTTAGTTTAGGCCTACCAACTTTTCTTCCGTACGTTCCTTTACCTTTAGGCATATATCCTCCTTAATAAGTTGTTAATGTTAATACTGCTTCACATTTTTGTTGTGGCGTATTTCCAAGCACTTGAACTAGCGAGTTTGCTCTACCACTTCCAGCAGTTGATAATGCTCCACTCATCGCAGATGTATGTAGCAAACTTACTACAAATTCTGCATCTACTAATTCTGGTATAGTAAAATCTATTGCACCACTTTCATAGTTTACACTTCCAACGATTGTAGTATTTCTCCAGATTAAATTACCTCTACCATCATCTCTTAAGAATATGTTTTTAAACGATGTAGAATTAGTTACTGGATCGACATTTGTTTCTCTAGCTAATCTAGCTGCTACCGATGTTGGTGCTGCTGGGATTCTACCAGTTCCTAAAAACTCTGCTGTTCCACTACTACCAGCTCCTAATGTTATTGCTGATGTTGATAATCGTGAGCCACTTCTAAATATTACATCGCCACCTTCTATAGATACTGTAACTTTCTTCTCAAATAGATTGCCTGATGTGTAGTATTGAGTATCTAGTGCATCTTGTATCTTTGCGATGATTCCAGTAGAGCCACCAAACTTAGTATTACTTGAATCTACTGTAAATGATAGATTATCAAATGTTGTTCCACCATCTACAGTAATGTCAAACTCATAAGCAGTAGAAGCTGTTAATCCACTCTCTGTATTTGCAGTTATGTCTGTTAATCCTAATTTTGCATAACCACTCTCATAGAATTGAATTGCTACACTCCCAGCTGTTATCCCACCTTCATTCGCTGCAACACGACCATACCCAGCTAGATTCGTAGCTTTGTATCTACCAAGCGAATCTGTTTGAGCTACACTATATTTATCGAAATCGTGATAAGCATTGTAGAATGGTAATCTTATTGCTACATCGTCATTATGAGATGCTGCTGTGCTACCATCAACTGCTCTTATCACATAAAGTTCATTTGTTACGATATTTGTTATTTCCATAATCTCATTATCTAATCTAATCAAATCACCTAT
>TARA_R100000655_G_scaffold29620_3_pt1 | contig 10134 bp, 7 predicted proteins | sample TARA_R100000655 | Tara Oceans TARA_R100000655 (sample SAMEA2622497) | marine metagenome | biome: marine biome (ENVO:00000447); feature: deep chlorophyll maximum layer (ENVO:xxxxxxxx); material: "saline water (ENVO:00002010), including plankton (ENVO:xxxxxxxx)" | depth 90 m
CCCTATCCCTACTGCTACGTTGTAATCTTGTGTGTTAGTTGGTGCGACACCTAAGAATAAAGAGTATGTTGAAGTCTTACCATCAGATAAACCATTAATATCACTAGCACCACCGCTAGTAACATAACCATAACTTTCAATCTTTTCTTTAATTGCACCGGATGACATCAAGTGGTCGTCAGTATCAACAAACTCACTACCTATGTCTATGTCGGCAACCGCATGACCGCCAAGTGTAATAGAACCTGCCGTAGTAAATCCACCCGCAGTAATTGTTCCTGTTGTAGTATCGTTAGCATCATTCTTCAAGAAAGCATCATCAACACTAAACTCTGTACCACTTAATGTTAGGTTAGTACCTGCCGTATACGTAGTGTTTGCGGTCATGTCATCGACCACTAAATCAATAGTCCCATCACCGTCTTGATATGTGGCTGATACTCTTGTTTCCGTGTTACCACTAAACATAGCACCAACTATGTCTTGTACTTGTTCTGTGCTTAACTGAGTATCTGTATTTAAGTCATCTACTACTAAATCTATCGTGCCGTCTCCATCTTCATAAGTCGCACTAATTCTAGTTTCAGTATTAGAAGTAAACATAGCACCTACTATATCCTGTACTTGTTCTGTGGATAGTTGAGTGTTAGTATCAGCAGACGCAATAGTAACCGCACCGCCGGATTCTGTTATTGTTACGTTTGAACCTGCGGTAAAGGCTAGTGTTTCGCTTGCACCAAGAGTATTACCGCCCGCAGTAATTGTTCTAAAAGTGTTGTCGTTTGCCGTCATGTCATCAACGACTAAATCTATTGTTCCGTCCCCATCCTCATAGGTTGCACTAATTCTAGTCTCTGTATTGCTACTAAACATAGCACCAACGATGTCTTGAACCTGCTCGGTACTTAATTGTGTATCTGAAAGAGAAACTGTACCCGAAGCGTTTGGTAATGTAATTGTTCTATCAGCAGTTGGGTCAGTAATAGTTAATGTAGTTTCATAAGCATCAGCAGTAGCCCCCTCAAAGACAATTGCATTACTCGCTTCCATAGTTACTGTGTCTACTTGTGTTGTCGTACCCGCCACATTCAAATTAGGAACGAGTAATGTTCCTGTGCTTGGGTTGTATCTTAAAGCCCCTGTATCATCTAAAAGAGCATTGGATTCATCGTGGAATACAACAGGGAAATTAGTGTTAGCCGTACTGTCAGATACAGTAACTTTAGATGCAGTTCCGGTTGTATCTTGATTTAGTGTTCCAACAACTAAATCTATTGTTCCGTCTCCGTCTTGATAAGTCGCCGCTATACCTGTTTCGGTGTTACTTGAGAACATAGCCCCTACAATGTCCTGTACCTGTTCATCGGATAATTGAGTATTAGTGTTAGTGTCTGTTGACGCTATTGTTACTGCACCACCGCTTTCTGTAATAGTTACATTAGACCCTGCGGTAAATGCTAATGTCTCACTAGAGCCTAGTGTGTTACCACCTGCGGTAACAGGTCTAAATGTATTATCATTCGCAGTCATGTCGTCAACAACAAGGTCGATAGTCCCATCACCGTCCTCGTAAGTCGCACTTATTCTCGTCTCTGTGTTAGAAGAGAACATAGCCCCGACTATATCTTGAACTTGCTCGGTGCTTAACTGTGTATTAGTATCAGCAGAAGCAATAGTTACTGTATCGCTACCTGCGGTTGTAGTAATAGTTACATTAGAACCTGCCGCCAAAGTTAGTGTATCAGTAGTAGAATCTGCTACTACATTATCTTGACCACTTACTGCTATGGTTGTAAAGGCATTTTGATTTGCTTCTCCCGAACCTGCGGAAACCCAAGTAAACCCACCGCTTGCATCGTCATAACTTAAAAGGTAATTATCTGTTGGAGAGTTAGTTACCTTTAAATTATCCTCATCAACAACATTTGATGCTATAACAGTAGCACCATCAGCAGTAGAAGTTACTTCACCACTATGGTTAGGGTGTGTATAATTATTAGCAGATGTAGCGATACCATCTAACTTATTCTTTAGAGTAGTTGTAAAGTTGTTGTCTGTTTGACTAGCAACTGCGAAATCTAAAGTTCCGTCGCCGTCCTCATAAGTTACAGTTATTCCGCTTTCTGTATTACTAGCGACCATAGCACCTATTATATCTTGGACTTGTTCTGTACTTAATTGAGTATTAGTGTCTGTTGCCGCGATAGTTAGAGTACCCGCCGCATCGTCATAAGTAAGTGATACGTTACTACCTGCGGTCAACAAACCGTCTACGTAATCCTCTACTTGTTCTTGAGTTAGTTGTGTATTAGTATCAGCCGTCATGTCATCTACTACAACATCAATAGTACCGTCGCTATCATCATAAGTTACGCTAACTCTAGTTTCTGTGTTTGATGAAAACATAGCCCCCACTATGTCTTGTACCGCTTCCGTTGTTAACTGCGTGTTTGTATCAGTAGATGCGATAGTTAAAGTTCCGGCTGCATCATCGTAAGTAACACTTACATTTGAACCTGCCGTTACTACCCCTGCTACGAAATCCTCAACCTGTTCTTGTGTTAATTGAGTATTTGTATCTGTTGGTACGGCCCATGAGAAAGAGCCATCCCCATCAGAGCGAAGGAATTGTGTAGCAGAACCGTCTCCGCTTACATTTAATTTACCTGCGGTGATAGCATCATCAGCGATTCTAGCAGTTGCGAATGTACCGCTTGTAATCTTACTTGCCGCAAGACTTGGAATATCACTTGCAGAAAGACCATCATCGAGAATGTTTATTTCTGCTTTAGTAGCAGTAATACCTAAGTTTGTTAAAGCATTACCTTGTTGTGTAGAAGTAAGACCTTGACTGTCTACATCTGTTCTTAATCTGTTACCCAAAGCAGTAGAAGTAGTTGTAGCATAGTTAGCATCATCACCTAAAGCGGCGGCCAACTCATTAAGTGTGTTTAGTGCTGCGGGTGCAGAGTCTACAACTCCGGCAACTTCAGCATCAACATACGCTTTGATTGACTGTTGACTAGCAACCTTAGTTGCTGAGTTAGAAGCCATGTTATCTTCATCTAACAAATCGGATGAGATAGCGTAGTTATTAGCACTTGCCGCGATACCATCTAGTTTAGTATGGTCTGCGTCTGTAAACACATTAGAGTCTGATGCAGAATCAACTAATGTTCTTATTTCAGATGCGGTTTGGTCTGCCGTTGCACTAGCCTCGATAGCATTTAACTTTGTGTGGTCGTCATCAGTAAATACATTAGAATCAGAAGCAGACTCGACCAAAGCCCTAATTTCTGCCGCAGTTTGGTCAGCAGTAGCACTAGCCTCTATTCCGTCTAGTTTGTTTTTTAGTGTTGTCGTAAAATTATTATCTGTTTGGCTTGTTACTGCAAAATCTAAAGTACCATCACCATCTTCGTACGTTACCGCAATACCACTTTCAGTATTGCTAGATACCATAGCCCCTACAATATCCTGTACTTCTTCGGTAGTTAACTGTGTATTTGCCGTCATATCGTCTACTACCAAGTCAATAGTCCCGTCTCCATCTTCATAGGTAGCGGATATTCTTGTTTCGGTATTGGAAGAGAACATAGCACCCACAATATCTTGCACTTCCTCAGTAGAAAGTTGCGTGTTTGTATCTGTACCTGTTACTGTTACCGCACCCGTAGCACCACTTATAGAAATATTACTACCCGCTACGATGGACGTTACGCCCGTGTTATTCAGAGTTACAGTACCGGAAGTACCACCACCACTAAGACCTGTACCTGCTACCACACCCTCAATATCACCTGCTGATGCCGCTATAACTATCCAAGTGTCTGTACCTGTTTTTCTAATAGTTGCTTTAATATATTGGCCTAAAGTAGTGCTACCATTAACTGTTACACCGGATGCACCCGAAAGAGTTACTGCACCCGCACCTATATTTAATACGTGTATTTCTGTTAAGTCTGTAACAAAAGGTACACTAGAATTAGTAGGTATTGTTAAAGTTACACCACTACCGGAATTAAATGTAATTAAACGTGCTTCGTCTTTTCTTACTAAAGTATAATCTGCGGTTTTAGCAGTAGTCGGCCTAACGTCAACAGAAACACCACCTACGGTAGACCCATCACCATAGAATAAATAGCCCGCGTCAGCATCCTTTAGAAGTTGAGCCGTGTGGGGCGTAACACCTGTTCTACCGGACTCAGTACCTAATATTACGTTCTTATTATCTGTTAATGGTATCTCAATCACCCCTATACGCTACGCCCGCTATTTTTTTAATTTCGCTTGTGTCTTATTACAGTTTTCCTCAACTACTCCAATATGGTACACCGCTACTGTGTACTTTCAATGTTTGTCCGGTACTTCCTATTGTAAGTACCTGTAAGTTTCCTTGACCGTCTCCATAAAGAATTGCCCCCGGCGGAACGGTAATAAGTCCTGTACCACCATGAGTTACAGGCAATACATTAGTACCACCTATACTTTCATAAATACCATCTGTTACTTGCCTAAAGTTCCAATCACCATATATAGTAGGTCTTTTGACAGAACGTATAACTACTGCGTTAGTACCCGCGACAGGCCCATAAAATCGCCCGCCATCATTAACTACGAGTTCATTACACTCAAGAACCTTACCACCACTAACTAACCAATAGTTTGCGGCGTTATCATTACTTTCTATAATAACTTTATGATATTGTGTATCAAAAGTTTTATTAGTATCATTACCAAAAGCGGCACTATTCAACTCTCCTGTTACGGGGAATACAACTGAACCTGTACCGGAACTTCTGTATGTTTTAAACCTTGCGGTAGTATGCCCGAACTTAAAGTTTGCACCCAAAGCAGTAAAACCACCTTCAAAGTAAAACTCTTTTTCGTAATCGTATATGTCATAATCATCTGCTATAAAGTTTATATCGCCCGCGATAGTCCACATATCAACAGAACCATAAGTGTTAAACTCTCCTTTTGCATTGGTCTCATAGATTTTTTTAGCGTAAATACTTCCTGTCCCTTCTATCTTAGGATAAACACCATCTACAAGTGTAATAGTGTTCGCGTTAAAATCAAAAGTAGTATTTTGTCTACTTGCGTCATCTATAAATATAGAACCCGTGTGCATAGCGTAATTAATAGGTGCTTTTGCCGTAGTAAAACTTACACCTGCACCATCATAAACTGTATTAGTTGGTGCAGTAACGAAATCAAACTTTAAAGCATGGTTAGCGTCTACAAATAAAACGTGTGCCGCCTGTAAATCACCTAGATTTATGATAGCCGCACCCGTAGTAGTTATTGTGTGGTCAAATGTTTTTGCTACTATTATTGCCCCTAAAGTACCGGAAGCGGGAAACGTATCAGCAAAAGAGCAATCTGTTGTTGCCGTACCGTCAAAGTTAACAACATCTGTATTAGTAGGTAAAGCAGAAGATGTTGAGCCGTCGGCTTGAACCCAATTATTTAGATTAGTAGGGTCAGTTTGTTCCGGCCCACTTCCATTACCGCCTTTCCAATAGTGTATGCTCGGCATTTTTACCCCTCACTTAACTTGTAAGTGAGCCGGATAGTTCGCCTGTTGTCGTTCCACTCACTTTGGATGAAGTACCCTTAACATAAAATGCCGTACCACCCTTCTCTTCTATTAGTGCAAGTGCTTCCGCCGCTTGCTTTTCAAACGTCTCTAGTTGTTTATTGAATCTAATATCTTGTGTACCTTGTTCTTTTTCCGGTACAACTGCGGGTATAGTATCTATGAGGACACGTAGGCAATCACAACATACTAATAGTTTTATTGCTGATTCTCTTAGTGTTGTAGTAGGTGCGTTATCGGAAGTAACTCCAACGTAGCCCGATGCTCTTGATTTTTTATTTATTTCTGCGATTCTAATGTTAAGATACTCTACGATAGTATTGTGATTTAAGCCTCTCGGCCTGTTCAATAAATCGCGTATTTGTGCGACAGTAATGTTTGTACTACCGACAGTAGCCGCTTCATCTACTACTAGATTACCTACATCAAATGACATTTTTATTCCTCACGCAAACCTTGTCTCATAGTCCGTTGGAACATCAATAACTACCATGTTACTTGAAGGTTTCTCCGAACGGCCTACTACAACAACTCTGCGTGTGGCGAGAATCTTATCAGTCATTTCACTTGGCGGCAACCAATATAGTGCCTTTCTAGGTGAATCTAGTAGTATAAGAGGATGCTCTGCAAATCTTGAACCCGCATTACGGTGAATCCTCACCATGTAGCCGTGTCCTTCTTTCCAAAACTTAAGTCTATGTTCCATAGTTGCTACATCAGCATCTTCGGGAACTAAAATACCCGCTTCTTTCAGTTTAGTAACAAGAGAGGCTTTAGACGGCTTCTTTGTAGAAGCCGCCTTAGCCTTCGTTGCTTTCTTCTTAGTAGAAGTCTTTTTAGTTTCTTTAGGCATTTAACCACCGTCCTTATTCAAGAACGGACTCCGGTTAGTTTGACTATTCTATGGGATTTGTTAGCACTTGCACCATCTTGGTGTTCGTGGATAACGCTACCCATGTAGCCTGTTAGCAACCAATCGAAACCTACTCCCGGTAGACGAGTCAACTCAGTCTCTTGGAAGCCCGGCCCGTTGTAAGTAAAGAACTCAGCAGTCTCAGCACCCGGTACTAGCATTAGTCCGTCGTTGCCGATTGCATTTCCGCTTCCGTAATCTCTTGTGTAGTAGATTCTTAGGGATGCGATTCTAGCCAAGTGGTCGCCTAGAGACTCAACTACGTTTCCGTATAGTGTTGTGTTTAGGATAGCACTTCTCTTGTCAGCAGGGAGAACCAAAGCAAGTGGTTCGTTTCCGCTAACCTTTGCGTTAGCAAAGATGTCATCCATAGTCTTTAGTATGTCGCCTTCCTCATCTGCGGAAGCATGACCGAATACTTGTGTGCAAGCAACTGAGTTATCTGCACCTGCCGCTAGGGTTGTTAGTATGTGGTTGTCAATTGTATCTGCTCTTGCACGAACAATTCCAAGTTGTTGCCTGTCAATGTTCTCAAAGGATTCGCCTCTTAGCCTTACTGCGTCGAGGAAAGTGCATCGTCCCTGTCCCTTCTCTAACTTGGTACTGTAATTCTGAGTACCAATGTTGGTTGGGTCAGTTAGTGCAACATCGTCCAATGGGTAGGAGAATGTTCCTACAACTCCTGTATACCATGTGAATGATAGCCAAGAAACTGAGCGAACTCCTACGAGGTCAGTTGCGATAGCAATTGTGTTTGATTGTAGTTGAATAAAGTCTCTTAGAGTCTGCTCTAGGACTGAATCTCCGGGCGCGAATGGCCCGACTGCTGCCGTTGGGTTTAGTATTTCTTCTAGTGTACTGTTCATAATATCTATCTCCTTTTATTTCTCCATTTTAGGTCTAGCACCAAACAGGCACTAAGTCTCCCGCCGCAATTGCGGACTCGTCTCCACAGTAGTAGCCTACAAGGACTGCACTATTAGAGGAATCGTCGTCTACTGTTCCGTTGTCGGAAGCAGTTTGTGAAACATAGATTGGTAGTCCGAACTTAGGTGCGGAAATTGCTGCTGCTGCAACAAGGTAAACCAATCCGTCAAGAGGAAGTACAGACAAAGTTCCTGTACCTGCCGCCTCTAATTCTCCATCTTCACCGCGTGAAGATTCAGCAGCAGAGTAACCAATTGGTGTGTCTGTAACTGCTGCGGTCTTTAGAAGTCCGCTTGCATCATACTTTACCAAAAAGCCTTTACCTGCAAAAGTCTCTTGTATGTCGGGTGCGTGTCTTGGGTCATTTCCAGAATATTGTACCATCTTAGTTCATCTCCTTTAGTGTGTCGTAACTTGGGGCAACCATTCTTGCCCTTTCATCAGTTGCGAGTGTTTTGTTCCATGCAGAAGCCCAAGCGTTCCATGCTTTGGCGTACATCCTTTCGTCGTTGCTAACAATTTTACCGTTTAGGTAGTTAGCGACCATTGGGACATCTTCGGAAGCCTCGACTGTCTCTGCGACAGGCTTTACTTCTGATTCCACAGGGGTCATTTCGACAGGGGTAGGCACAGGGTGTGCTTCTTCCCAAGAAGCGATAAGAGTCTCAAGTGTAGGTGTTGACAAATCTTCGTGTCCGGACATACCTAGTTCGGTAGCCTTAGATACAAGAGTTGTTCTAACATCCTCTACTCTCTGAGCCTCGACTGCTTCGTATTCTGCAATTCGGCTATTTGCGAGAACAAGGTCTGCCTTTACAGACTCCATCTCGGCTTCATAATTTATTGTTGTATTTTCTTCATCGGTCATATCAATCACCTTTTGTTGATTCCCCTCAGAGATTGAATGACCTATAAAGGTTTGTGAAACTTCGCTCGCTATTGGTAATTCTTCCTCTAATTGTATTTTCTGTATAGACTCTACGTTTGCTCGGTCGTAAGCAGGGTTTACTACTAATGCTAAGTGGTCAAATGTAAAATCTTCACCAAAAGTTAGTCCTTCGTCGGTAGCCTCTACGGGTACACCCGAACCACCTATACTTACACCATAACCTTCTTCCTTCCATAGACCTTCTTCTAAACTTGGGAATAATCTTGCCTCTGTTACGTGTGCTACATATCTAACTTCATATCCTGTTGCAGTAGTAAAGAAAGATGCACCAACTATTCTTCCTACGGTTGATTCTTCAATATCTTCCGTGTTTCTTGTAAAACCCGCACCGTTTTCGTTTGGTGCAGGGTGATATAGCGTAACATCAGAATCTTTCATTTGTTCTGCGACGGCCTTTGCACCTTGCGGTGTTAAAGACCAAGAGTTTTTATTCATACCTTCGTGGAATGCTATACCTCTTATCTCGTAAACTGTTTTTCCGGTTTCAGCAATTAACTTTGCTTCTACCTCTCCAATATCGAACTCAATAGTAACTGCGATTCTTTTACATTTACCATCTACCTTTTCAAATCCCGGTTCACAAGAATCGTAGGCTTCGGCCTTTCTCCTTGCTTTTGCCTCTGCGATAGGAATACAGTTAGGTACTTTTCTACCATTCTTCATTTTCATACCGTATTGTTCGTAGCCTTCGGTGCATGGGTCGTCTGCGTCTTTTGCCTCAACCTTTTTACCGCCGCGCCATTGTCTGCAAGACCAATACCTTGCTTTGTATTTTGGGCCGGGATTGTCGCAGTTGTGTCTGCTTCTAAAGGATTTTCTTCTTTCCGGGTCATCCCTTTTGATTTCCATGTTAGGGTCGCCAAATCTTACAAGAACTACGTTACCCTTTTCGTTTTTAGTGTAAACACCAAACTTTTTGCTTGCGCCCGATGTTCTGAATGGTTTGTTAAGAGTAACTTTTCGTCCTTGATATTCTGCGGCTATTACGTCGGTTTCATCCCAATCTTCGTAAGCAACAACCGCACCTTTGCATCCACATCCACAGTCGCCATCTTCACTAGCGTATTTCTTTTTCTTTTTCTTTTCGTCCTCATAGTAACCTTCTACATGGTCTTCTCTACCATGTGGTTCATCTTGGTCTCTAAAAGTGTGTCCTTCGTGTGCTTTCATGCACTCTTCTTTGGTATAACCCGCCTCTTGACAACGAGACATATATTGTTCGTGAGTTTCATTATCCATAGGTGTAGGTTCTGCCGCTACTTGATTACAGTCGCAACTCATAACCCTACGGAGAAACGGTGTGTCTTATTAAAGTTAAGCACCAAGCACTAAAGAATTACCGTCCGCTAATGGTGCGTCAATGGCTTCTTCTTCATTCTTATCAAGCCAATAAATAAACTCATCCGGTAAATCATCATCAGCATATATCGCGTCAACAGGACACTCAGAAACACAAGCCGCACAATCTATACAGTCGTCGGGGTCAATCACTAAATAGTTTTCCATTTCCCTAAAAGCATCAACAGGACATACTGCAACACAATCTTGATACTTATGGTCTACACAAGCAGACGTAACTACGTGCGTCATATTTCAACCCCGTACCAATCAACGGCTCTTGAGTAATCACCATGTATTTCAAACGTAGCAAAGATGTCGTATTTACCTCTTTGTAATCCTGTTGCAGATACATTTACGTAATCCCAATCTTGATAGTAGGTTTCGTATGTTAGTTCGGGTTGT
>TARA_R100000655_G_scaffold109388_1_pt1 | contig 10115 bp, 23 predicted proteins | sample TARA_R100000655 | Tara Oceans TARA_R100000655 (sample SAMEA2622497) | marine metagenome | biome: marine biome (ENVO:00000447); feature: deep chlorophyll maximum layer (ENVO:xxxxxxxx); material: "saline water (ENVO:00002010), including plankton (ENVO:xxxxxxxx)" | depth 90 m
TTGTAAGTTCTTTGTATCAATAGGACTGCCGCCCATTGTTATTGGTACTATGTGATCGACAACTGATGCGCCTTTAATTGTTCCTTTGCGTTTACAAGATATACAAACGGGATTGAGTTGTATGAAATAGTTTCTTAAACTTCTCCATCTCTTTGAATTATAAAAGGAAGCGTTATCAACTTCTCTCATATGTTGCGGCCTCTTAGGTATCCAAGGTCTTTGTTTAGCTGTTGGAAGTTTCGGCATTGTTTAGTTTGTCAAGTAATTGTTTCGGTGTGTATATAGTTAAACCATTATCGTATTGCTTATATATACATTTAAATTCATTTAATGTTTCATTGTAAGTCCATAAAGTTTTTAGTCCTTTGTTTATATGTCCTCTCAGTATATGCTTGATACTTGTATATTTCATTTTCTTTTCTTATAATGTTTTTTTACAAATGATTCATAGTTATCCCTTTCTTTCTTTTCATCTTTTAGGTGATTCATTTTTTCCATTTCCAATTCCTCTTTGATTGTTTTATTTAATTCTTTTTCTTTTTTGCAACAACATCCAATATTATTATTTATTCCTTCTTCTAATTGTGATGAATAATATAATCCCATTCCAATTCCAGTTATAAAAATTAATATCACTACTAATATCTCCATTTGATTATTGTTTAAAGTTCATGTTCTTAACTATTGCTAGATTGACTAATGTAGTCCATATATGATATTCTGTATATACTTTAGACCATCTTATATAAACTATACTGAAATATCTTTTGTATAAAGCGGCCTCTTTGCCATTCGAGATAGCCATATATCTTTCATCTTCATTTCCTATTGTTGCTAATGTTATAAATATTCTATTCATTTGTTTCGTATAAAAAATATAATTTGAACATCTTTGTTTCTTTCATCAATACTCTTTTATATTGTGACTTATCCTTATCCTCTTTTTTATATTTAGGATTCGTTGAATTTAATTTTCTTTTTTTCATTCTGTTATTAAGAAATAATATTCTGTATCGACTTCCAATATATATTCCATGTTCTTATGATAGTCAAGAAGTTTTGATCTTTCTGATCTTGATTCCCACATTTCATGGCATCCCTTTTTGTCTAAGGTCAAGCAATGTAGAGTAATATTATCTTTGTCGCATATAAGATCTGATCTTCTTGATCTTGGGATTATATGACTGAAAGATAATGGAATATTACTTTGACCACATCCGCAACAATAATGACCTCTTTCATTTAATATCTCAGTATAAACTTTAGACAACTCTTTCTTTATTTTCTTTTGTTTGTTGCTAATCTTTTTCATTGAAATAATTATCAATAACTTCTAAAGCTGAGGGAAGCCCTTTGCATATCTCTGCCTTCCATCCTCTTTCGTTTAATTCTTTTATCCATTCCTTTTGTTCCCTTGTTGCATATCCTTTGATTGTTTTAAGTTCAATAGCCAGTCCATGATATAATCCTCTTGCCTCATAGATAAAAAGGTCGGGCTGTCCTTTTCGGTAGCCAGTTCGTTTCGCCTTGACTGCTTGTTTATATGATGTCCTAAGTCCGCCCATTGTTGCGCTCATTAATGTTTTAGGATATTTATATCTAATATATTTAACAATTTCTTCTTGTAGTCTATCTTCACTCATTCGGTAAATTTATATTGAAGGTATCATTTGCCCAGAAAAAAACATCATTTGTTAGTTTGTTAAACTCTTTCTTTGTTAGGGTAGATGTGCTTTTGAGGACTTGATGAGTTTCCCCTTCGATAGTTTCTTCAAAAAGTAAGTATTTATATTTTAACATTTCATTCATCTCCTGTGAAGAATGACCAAGCTCATCCCCAAGAATAGTCATCCAGGCCCACCAAAGCCGATTCTGTTGATTGCTCCTTACATCTTGAGCCTCATTCACTTGTATAACTATCCGAGCCCCTTCATGAAATTCAGATACTTCATTAATGAATTTAGCATAATCATCAAACTCAATCTTTCCTTTTACTATTTTTCCAAAGGCTTTCAATAGGTGTTAAAATTAATGTTATACAATATACAAAAATAAGAAAAGGTATTGTAAATATTATCTGTATTATTAGCCAGATTATTCTTATGATTGTCCCAAAATTTATCATTATTCAAATTTATAAAAATATTCTTTAATTGTTTCTTTTCTTTTTTATTTTATTAACATACTATTGTTAATCATTGTAAGCAGATATTGCACATTTCATATCCATCTTCTTTGTAGTTTCCACATCTACAATAAAGAGTTTCCTTACATTCACAATCATCATTCTCTCCGCAATCATCACATCTTTGATGGTCATCACAATATACATCATTGAACTCAACTTGTTTGTCACATAACTTACAAGAAGGATTATCACCATTCCAATCCGATGGATCTGTTGGATGTCCGAATAATTTATTTATTGTCATCTGGATATATATTTAATAAATCATTCATTGATTCGTTATCATCATTTAAAGCGTTGAGATCTAAGTCTAATTCTTTCCATAACTGATCTATTTCAGAGTCAGTCAAATTATCTTTTATTGCGTTTATTAATTTAATTGATATAAATATATCATCGGTTATCCTATCAACAATCTGTTTTGTTTTATTTCTTGTGTTCATTTTAATAATTTTTGTATAGTTAAAAGTCCAGTGCCCTTTTTACTTCGATATATCATTCTCTTATCTCTTGTATAGTTATCTAAATTATTTTGTTTATAAATATCTTCATCAATCAATTTCTTTTGAGCTCTTATCCATTTGTAGTAAGTCTTAACTGACAAATGAAATTCATCACTTTCCCTTATGCCATTTCGGAAAGATTCCTCTATACTTTGCCAGTCCATGCTCTTAAAGTCCCGAATCAAATCTTCTGCAAGAGTTGTTGAAAGTATCAATATATCTTCTTTTGACTTAGTTTGTCCTAATTGAACAAGACTTGAACTTATTAATCCAATACATTTTTTAGTTAGTTCCTTCATATTTTTTTTCTAATAGTTCCATCGCTCCAAGATACGAATGTAATTGTTTATCTATTTTAGAAATCTTTTTAGTGTTCCAGGATTTATCATTCCTGATCCAAGTAAGAATCCGCCTTTCTGTTGACCATGTTTTCTGTAATTCTTTCCTCATTCTCCAACTCTTTGTCGGCTCCGCCCAGTAATCAACAAAAGAAATATAATCAAATTCATTGTTTATAGACTTGACTTCATTCAAAAATTTCTCTTTTCTAATTAGAAATGCTTGTTCTTTATTATTTAAGTCTTTAATTAGTTTATTACTTAATTGGGTACGATTATCCATAAGTGGATTATCCACATGTGGATTATCGTGATCTGGATTGATTATTTCCAAAGGCTTTTCAAATACTGATATTTCCCATCCAACAATAATTCCTTTCTCATTCCTTTTGCAAGCTCTTTTTATATATCCGTTTTTCATTAATTCTTTTATTGTTGTTCGTATAGAGCTAACGCCTTCCTTACATATAGCATCCAGACCTTTGATTGTTAAGTCCCAATTTTCGGGAAGTGACAATATTAAAGAAAGTAATCCTTTTGCTTTTAAAGAAATATTTTTATTCTTAAATATTTCGTTACATATAACCGAATAATTTTTGTTTTTCTTTACTCTAAATATTTCCATTAAATAAATTATTTTCGATTTTCTCTAATCTGTTTTTTGTTATTTCGTAAGCCCTTGAAGATATATCACAACTTATATATTTAAGTCCCAACTTAGAAGCAACGCAAGCCGTTGTTCCTGATCCCATAAAAGGATCGAAAATTGTTTCATCTTTTGCAGTTGATTGAATTATTTTATAAATAACTTTTTCTGGAATCTGATTTGTATAATTTTCTTTTTCTTTACTTACATTTTTAACAAGATTAATTTCCCACCAATCATATCCATTCACTTCATTATTAACTCTTGGATCATTTATATTTTTAGGACTTTGTTTTATTTTTGAAAAGTCTGGAGAACAATTAAAAAAAGCAATACTTCGATGTTGCCTTCGCATGTTACTATTATAAACCCATTGAATGACCTTTTTAGGGACGCCAAGACTTGGAACAATATATTCGATAATATCTTCTATATAATGTATTACAACGAATTTAAACCCTTCAAAATAAGTAAATAAATCTAAATATTCTTCTTTAGATATTTTATCATTATAGGAATCATATTTCCATCCTACATTATAAGGGGGATCTGTTATTATTAAAGTCTTTTCCTTATCTAAGTCTTTTATTATTTCTCTAAAGTCTTTATTGTATATCATTAAAACATTCTTGTTTGTTGTTGATGTTGTTTTAATCTTTTTGAAGCCGCTTCAAAATACTCTTTATCCAATTCGTAACCCTCTAAATCAAATCCTAAGTTATGACAAGCAATAGCAATACTACCAGATCCTAAATGAGTATCTAATATTTTATCTCCTTCTTTTGCGTAATTCATTAATAGCCACTCATATAATCTAACTGGCTTCTGTGTTGGATGTATTATAGGCTTTTCTTCTTTCTTCATCATATTGCTAAACCAAAATTGTCTATATATTCTTAATTGATTTTTATTAAAACTGCACCAAGCGAACTCTCCATCACTTGCAAAACTTTCTCCATTTTCTTTATCCCAAATTATAGGACAAGTAGTTGCACCTAAATATTTTCCAAAAAAGTTCCCCCCCCAAATGATTTGATTTTTAGAAGTTCTAAACAACTCTATAAAATATTCTTTTGAAGGAATAAAGTCCCAATTTTTAATTGTTTTATATTTAGTTCCATAAGGAGGATCAACTATTGCTAAATCAAATTGATTATCCTTAAATTCTTTTAATGCTAACATGCAATCTCTATTATATAATTTAATCATTAAAACATTCTTATTTGTTGTTGATGTTCTTTTAATCTTTTATTTGCAGCCTCAAAATACTCTTTGTCTAACTCATAACCCTCTAAATCAAATCCTAAGTTGTGGCACGCAATAGCTATTGAACCAGAACCTAAATGCGTATCTAATATTTTATCTCCTTTATTTGCGTAGTTCATTAAAAGCCATTCGTATAACTTTACAGGTTTTTGCGTTGGGTGTAACCTATTAGCATCAGTATTATTTATTTTAACTAATTTAGGTAGCTTATCTTCCGAATACCAAGCGTATTCTATTTGCGACATAGTAGGAATATATACCATTTTATCCCAAGTGATTAACCCTCTGCAACTTTTATCCCATAAAAAAGGAAAATAATTTCCACCCCATATAATCTGATTTTTTGATACTCTTTTTAATTCAATAAAATATTCATCTGATGGAATTGAATCATCCCATTTATGTCTTAAAAATCTTTGCTGTGTATTTCTGTTCGTTAAATCAGATTTATCACTACCTACTGTTTTATTACCTAATCCATAAGGAGGATCAACTATTGCTAAATCAAATTGATTATCCTTAAATTCTTTTAAAGCTAACATACAATCTCTATTATATAAATTTATCATTCAAATAAAGTAATTTGGGGATTGCCTCCAAACATCTGTTTTTGTTTTTCTAATTCATTCAAAACATCAACTTGAGATCGAATCCTTTGTTTAAGACTTATCAGACAATCTTCAAATTCCTTCAAATCTTTTGCCATATAATATCCTCTCGAATTACTGCAAAGGCCAAACAATAAACTATTTATTCTTATGAAGTGAATTATCTTTCTTAGTCTGACTGGCTGTAGATTCATCTTTTCACAAATTATCTTTCCAGAAATAGCGTTCTCTTTTCCAGTTCTTGCTCCAATTCCCTTAATAATATCTCCAACTTTTTCAAGCTCTTCCTCATTAAGCTCTTCTGTTAGTTTTTCAAATCCGTTCAACATAATTAAAAAGGATATTCTGATTCAACTTCCTCATTTGATTCTTCCGCAATGTCTATTTGCCAAATATTGATATTATTGTACCATTTTCCGTTAAAGCTTGTAGAATAAACATTGACTTGACATTCGACTTTTAACCCTTCATCAATATTCTGAATTAAGTCAATATCTTTTCCAAAAGCAGTGACGCAGACTTCTGGATTAAATTGTGCTCCAGTGTCTAAGATAAAACTTTGCTTTTTCCATTCCTTACCCTTTTTAGAAACGCCTGACTCTACTTCTAATAACTTTTTAAATATTCCATCTATTCTCATCTTTTTTAATTTAAATTAATAATGTCAACATATTGTTTTTTATAATCAATGTTGTTTAATTCTGTTATTGGAAAAGCCATATCAATTTTTAGTTTTTCCCATTCTTTTCGGTCTGCATACCACAAAAAAGTTATAAAGTCCTTTCTTATAGATTTATATATATCAATTTCTCTTTCCATCAATCGGCAGTGATATATCGAAGATGAATGATGAAGTCCATCTATCCAAATCTTCATGTCATTATGCTTGACCATTTTAAATCTCCATAAATAGTAATTATAGAATCTTCTAGCTTTTACTTTATTAGCTTCTCTTGATTGCATAAATACAATATCTCGCTCTTCAATATCGAACATCTTACATAGTACAATCCTAGCTCTTAATCCGTTATCTATCATTTTTTTATTTTTTTTAAAGCCCACAATATCCAGAATCACATTCATCAAAGTCATCAAAAGACAATTCGGTTTGCATATTCCATCTAATTATTTCATTATAACTTAATGTCTTTATAAAAGTATTATTTGTTTTTTCTTCCATTTTTGCAAACCATTCCATCTTATTTCTATGTTCTTGAGCCATCTTATTAAGAAATAAAGGGCTTCTATGAAAGCATCCAACGCAATTATTATAATACCCTTTTTTAAAGCCTACCCACTTATTTTTATTCCAATAATTTTCAATATCTATTGCTTTTATTCCGTCCTCTATTAAAGGAAAACTTGGCCTCCTCCATTCTATTGATCCCCATCGATTTCTTCCATTTTCACTTTTTCCAACAATAACTTTCATTTCCTCGATACCTTTTTCATTTAATCTTTTGACTATATTTTTTTTTCTCCTTTCTTCGCCCTTTCTAAATCCAATTCGCATGTCACAAACTTCATTTACTTCTTTTTTCCAAAAGTCAAAAATTGGCCGCATCTTTAATTCCGTAGTACAGTATCGGGCTATTATATTTGGTAAATAATTTCCTCTATCTTTGATAACATCTTCAAAAGTCTTACCCGTAACCCACTCAACATTTATTTTCTCAGATAAATCCAACATGATTGGAATGATATTATCTTGCTCAGGCGTACCCTCGAAGTGACGGCCTAATAAATCAGATACGATTTGTCTAACTTTTTTATCTGGATATTGACATAATTTGTCATTCGTTCTAACTAATGAAAATACATTATAATCTGCGGGATAATTAACGGCAATGTAAGAAGATGTTTTTCCCCCGCTCAAACTGTTCACTTTTATCATTTTTGAAAGTTTAATTCATCTTCTCCGAATACATTTGTCAAGTTCATTGTCTTTATTATGATTCTTGCAAGGGCTCTCTTTTCTGCAATTTCAATTCTGAATTTTTGAATACAATTTTCTTTCGTTGCAGATGCATAAGTTTCCATCTTCTTTTTTCCATCGATATATGACATAGCTTTTATAACGCAATTATCAATATCCCAAGAAATATGTTCAAATTCAACTTTAATATTATTGTTGACTTGTATCTTTTCAATTCCGCTTCGTGTAATTATTGAAAAGCCTCTTTTGTCTTTATAGATATCTTCCTTATCCAAAGAATTATCTTTATATAGTTTGTTTAACTTTTCTGACTGTTTCATGATGTTGCAAAATAAATGAATAATAAAGTTAGAGTTGAAATCATTAATATTGCAAAAGCCTTATAACATAGCTCTTCCAAATTAAATTCTTTTATTGTTTCAACTCGATATTTATCTTCGCCGTTTTTATTAAGGAATTTAGCCGTTTCTTTTGCGTTGAAATAATAAAACGATCCTGTTTTTCTGTTGATAATTTTATACATAATTTTTTTATTTTAAATTAATAATTCTGTTACAAAGATAAGAGTTTCTAACAATTATTTTTATTAATTCATCCTTACTTATTCACAGAAAATTGTTAATAACCATAAAAAAAGGGCTGCCCCTTTTCAGTTCAGGTAAGCAGCCCTTCCTTATCAACAAATAAACAGATTATTAACGCTACAAACTTAAATAATTATTTTGAATATAGTTTCTTTTTTATGAGTTTTTTGAGCACTCTTTGCATTGTACGCAAATAGCTCTTCTTTTATATCGTAACCTTCCCATTGATCAGTTTCTTGAAGGTCAATTCTTATATCATGACGACCATCATTTGTAAAACAATATATATTCTGGGCCGCCGTTCCTGATAAGTTTAAAGCATTGTCAGAATAAGCATTGCCCCCAACTAATGACGCACTTCTTGCAATATTATCCCGAATCATAGTTTCGTGTAGATGTCCGCATATTATAAAGTCAATTATAACGCCTTTTGCGCTATATTTAGATATTACTTTTCCAACTTGATTTGAGTCCATTCTGCCCAACTGATGTCCATGTATAACCAACATATTTTTTCCATTTACCTCAACAACAAGCTCCAAAGCACCCCCTCGAATAAAGTGTATATCTGGCAATAATAACCTCAACATTTCAAATATCGTAAAGTCATAGTTATCACTTGCAACAATATCAACCCATCCCAAATTTTCATTGACTCTTGACTCGTTTCCAGTAACGCAACAAACTTGAACTTCTGCAACTTCGTTTAAGTCCAAAATAAAGTGTTTTAAGAGATGAACGCCAAGGAAGGTAGCCTTTGCCCTATTTGTTGCCATTGACAACTTCTCATCGAGCCGTCGATCGCTGTTAATGAGATCTCCAGTTATTGCAACAAGTATCTTATTTGAATTATTGAATTTACAATATTCTTTGACTTTATTAGCATATTTTTGAAGTCTTTTTGAAGCAATATTGAAGTCATATCTATTCGATTCTATCTCAACAAGCTCGTTTAAATGAAGGTCGGCAAGTTGTACAACCATCACCGATTCAGATGTTTTTTTATGTTTTTTTAATTTAACTTCTAAAGACTCTTTTTTTAGAAGATTAATAAGTTCTTCATTATATTCAGCTAAAGCATTTTCAAGTCTTGCATCCTCTCGAAAAGCCTTTCTTTCTATTCTGTTTAAATCTTGGAATCTTTGTTTCTGTTTTGCTAACCTTATATTGTACTCAACCAGATCTTTGTCTGCAATTAAATAATGTACAATATCTTTAACTTGTTTCCTTAGATAGTCCACTGAAACCTCCAGATTGTACTTATCAATCAGGAATCTGGAAATTTCAATGTAATTAGTTCCATCATCAAAAAGTTCAAGTATCTCATCCTGATATAAAAGATATTTGTTCTTTTTCAAAATATTTAGCTGTTTTTACCCCAGTCCGCCGCACTTTGGCCAACTATTAATAAACATGCCGTCATCCATATTTTTTCCGCTAAAGCAGGATCATCAATAGAAAATAATTTCATTATTATTGGAATAATTAATCCCGATATTCCTAAAAGGAATTTTTTAGACTTTAAGATTGTCATTAATGCATTCTTCATTTTTTTTTATTTTTTAAATTAATAATTAAAGATTATATGATATACCTAAAGAGAATCCTCCTTCTCTATTTCCATTGGAATCTGCATTCAATGGAATCATATACATCGGATTAACCGAAAGATTGTCATATACATTTATATACATACCATATCCAACATCCATGTTATCGCTCATATTGTTAGTTGGAGATTCTAAGCATATAAATCCAAATCCAGTGTTATATCTCGCAAAAACATCATAATTGTCCCCATTTTTTGAAGTTCCAATCATAATCTTTTCGTTCAAGGAATATCCAATTCCCATATTATTTGTAAAATTTGAAATTTCCCAACTATCTCCTTCACTTGGAGAACTCATTGAAGAAACGATTGTAAATTGCGCAGAAGATAGCAAAGTTGCACAAGTTAACGCTATTGTAAATAAAACTTTTTTCATTGTTTTTTTTTAATTTTAAATTTAAGATAGTGTTAGAGCCCTATCTTTTAGCTCCTAATAT